>ERZ827423.325-NODE-325-length-64011-cov-5.262133_pt1 | contig 64011 bp, 46 predicted proteins | sample MGYA00519775_ERZ827423 | MGnify/ENA primary metagenome ERZ827423 (study PRJEB31778, sample SAMEA3449296) | human gut metagenome | biome: human gut; feature: human-associated habitat; material: faeces | place: United Kingdom | collected 2010/2012 ... | reverse complement strand
AAATACTTGAATATCAGCATCTTATCTTTATCCAACAGAACTGCGGATGAACCCTTTTGCCTTGTGGTTTGCCGTCTTTTACGCGCTGAAAGACGGCCATTTATGCTGCAAAAGGCCATCTTTTGCAATGCTCAGGGTAACATCTTGATAGTCAACGGGTTATGGATGTGTCAAAAATTAGGGGTAAGGATGCCTATAGAAAGGACGTCTCCGACGCCCTATTAAATAACCCGAACATCATAATACGTTTTACTTTTTATCAACATCCGCAAACATCTGCACTACCGTTAATCGTGCATAAACAGGCAAGGCATTTGTCTTTAACTCCTTAGTGAGCGGAGCGAACGGTAACTACTTTAACTCCTTTAACTACTAAATGAATGTTCGTTGTGTGAACATTCATTTACTTTTTACTTGTTAATTTTTAATTGCGAGCTTGCTACCCCTCTAAAATTGTCCAAAAAATAGACACTCGCTTGCATTTCTCGGCATAACGGATTAATTTTGCATTACGATGAAACAAGGAACAATTCTCGTGGTTGACGACAACCGCAATATACTGGCGACGGTGAAAATGCTGCTCGAAGACTACTTCGAGACAATCGTCGCCATTGCCAGTCCCGACAATATACCTGCCCGCCTGCGTGAGGACAGGCCCGACGTTGTGCTGCTCGATATGAACTTCCGCAGCGGAATGAACAGCGGCAACGAGGGACTTTACTGGCTGAGGCAGGTTAAGAAGCTCAGACCACAGGCCCAGGTGGTGCTCTTTACGGCCTATGCCGACATCCAGCTGGCCGTGACGGGACTCAAGGAAGGCGCCGCCGACTTTGTCGTGAAGCCGTTTGACAACGCTAAGCTCGTGGCCGCCCTGACCGACGCCTACCGCAAGACTGCCGGCACAAAGACCGCCGTCAAGGCTGGCGGAAGCGGTATGTTCTGGGGCCAGTCGCCATGCATGCAGGAGCTGAAAGCCATGGTCGAGAAGGTGGCGGCTACCGATGCCAACATCCTTATAACGGGCGAGAACGGCACGGGAAAGGAAGTTCTTACCAACGAGATACACCGTCTGTCGCTGCGGCGTGACAGGCGCCTGGTCACGATAGACATGGGCGCGGTGGCCGAGACGCTGTTTGAGAGCGAGCTGTTCGGCTACGTCAAGGGCGCGTTTACCGACGCCAAGGCCGACAAGGAAGGTATGTTCGAACTGGCGGAGGGCGGCACCCTTTTCCTCGACGAAATCGGCAATCTCGGCTACTCGTTGCAGGCCAAACTGCTTACCGCCCTGCAGCGGCGCAGCATTGTGCGTGTGGGCGGCAGTCGCCAGATACCCATCGACGTGCGGCTTGTCTGCGCCACCAACCGCGACCTGCGCCGGATGGTGGCTTCGGGAGAGTTTCGTGAAGACCTGCTGTACCGTATCAACACAATACACCTGCACCTGCCGCCTCTGCGCGAGCGGCGTGAGGACATTCCGGCGCTGGCCCGTATGTTTCTCGACCGCTACGTTACGATGTACAACAAGCCGCGCATGGATTTCACGCCGGCGGCCGAACGCAAGATTGCCGGTCTGCCGTGGTACGGAAACATACGTGAGCTGCAACACTCGGTAGAGAAGGCCGTTATCCTGGGTGACGGCCGTATGATAGACGAACAGGACATCGACGGCAACACGGCGGCCGCGGAAAAGCCGCTCGACGAGGTGCAGACCATTGACGAAATGGAGCGCAGGCTCATAGAAAAGACCCTGCGCGAGTGTGAAGGCAACATGTCGCTGGTGGCCTCGAGGCTTGGTGTCTCACGGCAGACGCTGTACAATAAGATTAAGAAGTATGGACTTTAGCGTAATCATCCTGTCCGTCGCGGTAGTCGTTCTGGCCTTGTGCTGCCTTTATCTGAGGCGGCGCTATAAGGGCACGGTGCGCAAGGTAGCGTTCATGTTCAACGCCCTTGACAACGGAGACTATACCTTCCACTTTCCCGAAAGTGGCCGCACCGATGATGACAAGCTGCTTAACGCCTCGCTGAACAGGGTGAAGGACATACTGCGGCACGCCCGCGACGAGCAGATTGAGCGTGAGAAGTACTTTGAGCTGATACTCGACTCGGTGGATACGGGCATACTCGTGGTTGACGACAGCCGTGGGGTGGTGCTCCGCAGCAACCGCGCCGCGCTGAGGTTGTTGCAGAGAGACGTGATAACCCACCTTGACCAGGTGAAGGAAAGCATGAAAAACCTGTCATCGCGCGAGACATATACCGAGCTGCGTGGCCGCAAGGTGAGGATTGTAGCGCTGAGCGACATCAAGGGCGAGCTGGCCAACCAGGAGACAGACTCGTGGGTTAAGCTGATACGTGTGCTCACGCATGAGATAATGAACACCGTTACGCCCATCGTGTCGTTAAGCGAGACGCTGCTCGAAAGACCCGAGGGCGAGCGGCGCGAGGGTCTTAACGTAATCAACCGGACAAGCAAGGAGCTTATACGTTTCGTTGAGAACTACCGTAAATTCACGCACGTGCCTACGCCGGTGCCCAAGCTGTTTTACGTCAAACCGTTCCTTGAGCGCATGTCGCGCCTGTCCGAACCGTTGTTCAGTCGTGGCTGCTCTATTATAATAAAGGTAGAACCTGACGACCTTCTGGTGTATGCCGACGAGGGCTTGATAAGCCGGGTGGTGTCCAACTTGCTGAAAAACGCCGCCGAGGCTGTGGACGAAGGCGGCCATATATGGCTAAACGCATACACCGGCGAGGGCGATACCGTGATAATAGACGTAGTCGACGACGGCGACATCATACCTGACGACGTGGCCGCCCACATCTTCATACCGTTCTTTACTACGAAAAAGGAGGGCAGCGGCATAGGCCTGTCTATCTCCCGTCAGATAATGCGCGTAAGCAACGGATTCATCTCTCTCGTAACCGACAAGCATAGCGGGCTTACCACTTTCAGGCTTATTTTCAACTGACTGACGGCGGCAGCGTTTCCGAAAGGCCGTCTTTTAGTTTGTAAAAGACCGTTTTTTGCCTTGCGAAAGGCGGCCTTTTAGCGCCCGTTTGATGGCCTTTTGTAATGCGGTAGGTTTCAACCGCCATTGCGTACGGAAAACGGTTATGTTTTTGCAGGATATGGTATTGGTGTAAACAAAGTAATAACACTCAAGTGTTTTGTCAACTGAAAATTTTTTAAATTTTATAATTTGTTGATTATTAAGTGGTTATGTAGTTCCTAACCGCTAAAATTCCATGTCGCTTTAAGCTTTCGTTACGTTAGTTAGGAAATTTTAACCGGGGGGGTAAATTTTGTGATTAAATTTTTATAAATTTGTTCCCATCAATAAAAAACACAATTAATTAATAGCGTAATTAATTCTCAAGTATGTCTTAGTATATTGTTATTACCAAAACGATAAGGGCATATACAACAAAAACAGACTAATACTTACGGCAGCAAGACTGGAATATGACAAACGCCGGCATGCCGATCAAAATACAAATTAAAATAACCAACGCATTATTGCATGCCGTGGTCTCGGAACGGAAGCATCCTCGGGCTTATCGTGTGACGGATGGATAGTTGACTTAACGACTTTTTCATTTTACCGCATAGTTGTCAAAGGGATTTCCTCTTCTTGATAATCGGGGTATAGTAGCAGTAAATGAAATATTAAATCCAATATATTATGACAAGGAAGTTACTTATATGCGCGGTTCTGGCGATGTCGGCCCTGACGGCGGCATACGGCCAGAAAATCGCTCTTAAGACCAATGCTTTATATTGGGCGACCACTACGCCTAATATAGGTGTTGAGGCATCTGTCGGCAAGAAACATACCGTACAGCTCTTTTACGGCCTCAATCCGTGGAAGCAGTCGGGCGGCGACCAGTCCAGCTTGCGCCATTGGACGCTCATGCCCGAGTATCGTTATTGGTTCTGCCAGAGTTTTAACGGATGGTTTATCGGTGCACACCTCATGGGCGGACAGTTCAACATGGGTAGCGTCGACTTACCGTTCGGAGTGTTTAACGAGCTTGAGGAACACCGCTACGAGGGCTGGTATGCCGGCGGAGGAATCACGGCGGGTTATCAATGGCCCCTGTCCAAACACTGGAACATCGAGGCTTCGCTCGGCGTAGGCTACGATTATATCCAGTACGACAAGTTCCGTTGCGGCGAGTGCGGAGAGAGACTGAAGTCCGACCACACCAATTACTTCGGCCCGACGAAGCTTGCGTTAAGCGTGCTGTACATATTCTAATTAAGAATTAAGAGTTAAGAAAACGGCTGACGCCATTTTAATTAAGAATTAAGAGTTAAGAATTAAGAAAATATGCCTCGTTGACTATCAGTCTCATTCGGCTTATTAGTCTTATCAGGCTCATCAGTCTTATCAGGCTCATTAGTCCAATTACATTAACTCAAAAAAATGACAACTATGAATAATCGAAGATATATATCCCTCCTCGCAATGGCCGCAATGGCATGCCTGTCGGCACTGTCGCAGACGCGCATGGCCAACCGCGGAATAGGCGTAGAGGATGTCAGCGTGACGCGCGACGGCGGGTATGTCATGCTGAACATGAAACTTAATCTCGACTCGCTCGACCTTCCAACGAATACAAGACTGGTCTATACCCCAGTGATAAAGACTAAAGAAGGTCAGGTGGAAATGCCCGAGATAGTAATTAACGGCCGCCGTCAGCAGATAATGTATGAGCGTGGCGACATGAAGAAAGACGTTGACGAGCGCGCGCTGGTGGTAAGAAGGCGCAACGGCAAGCCGCAGACAGTGGCATATCAGGGCGCAGCCCCGCTTGAAGACGTCGTTTCCGACTATGATGTCGAGATATTTGAGGACCTCTGCGGTTGCGGTGACAGCATTGACGGCAACAACTACTTGCTGAAGCGTACGCGCAAACCGCTCATGGCTTTCGTACGCCCCGCTGCCGAGGCGCGCAAGGAAAGGCATATTGACAAGACTGCGTATATCGACTTCCCCGTCGACCGTACCGAGCTGCACGCCGACTACAGGCGCAACCCCGCCGAGCTTGACAGCATTATCAACACCATAAACATGGTGAAGCAGGACAACAACCTGACGATAAGCAGCATAGACATTCACGGCTACGCCTCGCCCGAAAGCCCGTACGACCACAACGACTATCTGGCGCGCGAACGTGCGAAGACCCTCAAGGACTATGTTCGCAACCTTGTAGCGCTTGACGACAAGCTGTTCACCGTATCGCATACGGCCGAAAACTGGGACGGACTCATCGCCTACCTGCGCGAGAGCAACCTTGACAACAAGGACGCGATACTTGCGATAATCGACGACGACAAGCTCAATCCCGACGCCCGCGAGTGGAAAATCAAGCGCGAATATCCTAAGGACTACCGCTTTATGCTCGACACATGGTATCCAGCGTTGCGCCGTTCGGACTACCGGGTGAACTACGTCATCCGTCCGTTTAATGTCGAGGAGGCGAAGCAGATAATCAAGACCAAGCCGCAGCAGCTGTCGCTCGAGGAAATGTTCCTTGTTGCCCAGACGTACGAACCCGGCTCGGCAGAGTTTAACGAGGTGATGGAAGTGGCTGTGCGCATGTACCCCGGCGACGCCACGGCAAACCTGAACGCCGCTTGCACACGTCTTAACGCAGGCGACGCCGACGGCGCAAAGCCCTATCTTGACAAGGCCGGCAACAGCCCGCAGGCCCTCAACGCCCGTGCTGCCTACGCCCAGCTGAAAGGTGATTACGACGAGGCACGCCGTCTGTACAACCAGGCTGCCCAGGCAGGAGTAAGCGAGGCAAAGACCAACCTTGACAACATGTAGAAGGTGAGAAAATGAGACGGTGGGGCTGTCGGGCTAATCTAACCCATAAGCCCGCTCCCTGCCGGCTATAGGTCTCATTTGGCTTATCAGCCTTATTAGGCTCATTGGCCTTAGGCCCATTTGCCATATCAATAATAATTTTACCAATTTATATAATTATTAATCAACCAAACTAAATTATTAAACAATGAAAAAGTACAAATTTTTTGCCCTCGCGTTTGCAGCGCTAACGTTGGGAGCATGCTCAAGCGATGACGTCGTGGACAACGGCCAGCCCGGCACAGTCCCGGCCGGAGAACCCGGCTATGTCAGTCTGGCTATTAATCTGCCGACACAGCCTTCTTCACGAGCTAATGACAATTTTGATGATGGTCTGCCTGTAGAGTATCAAGTTGAGGATGCAACTTTATTGCTTTTCAGTGGTGCAAATGAAGCAGCCGCAACATTTGCAAGCGCCTATGATCTTGATGTAACAGGTTTCTCAACAAATGATCCTGCTGATGATCAGATTACGTCAAAAGCGACGCTTGTACAGGAAATAACTGTTCCTGCAACAACATCCACAGAGCATATTTATGCTCTTGTTGTTCTTAACGATAATGGGTTGATAAATGTTTCATCTGGAACTGCTACGTTGAATAATACATCTCTTGCAGGTATGACATTTAAGGATTTGACAGAGGAGACCCAAACACTTACAGGTTCAAGCGCTCTTACTGCTAATGGCTTCTTTATGAGCAATGCGCCTCTTTACTCTGTTGCGGGTGGAACTGCAATTCCTGAAAATGGAAACGTAACAACTCTTGCAGAAATAGATAAGAATAAGATTTTTACAACTCAAGCAGAAGCAAGCAGTAATCCTGCAGCAAATATTTATGTTGAACGTGCTGTTGCAAAGGTTACAGTGAATGCAACAGAAGGTGATCAGTCGGTTTCAGACGGGAACCCACTTTTGGCTTCTTATAATGTAGCAGGTTGGGCATTCAATGTTGCCAATACTAAGACGTTCGTTGTACGTAATGTTGCACCTGCAACACCTTGGTGGCAGTATACAAATGAAGATGTTACTGATTATCGTTTTGTTGGAAGTTCAGCTGTTGCAACAGGTCTTTATCGTACTTATTGGGGTATAGACCCGAATTATGATCAAGCATATAACGCCTCAGATTTCATTATGATGTCTGGTAAAGAGTTGGATAATGAGACATTGTACGGTTTTGGTGAAAATCATCCGGGATATTGTCTTGAAAATACATTTAATGTTGCAAATCAGATTAATAACCGTACTACACAAGTTGTTGTAAAGGCTAAACTTACAATTAAAGGTGCTGAAAATGATGGTACTTTCTATACATTAAATGGAAATACGTCTACAGTGTATCAAGAGTCTGGTGTCATTTCCGAAGTACAAAGACGTGTTATGGAATGGTTGGAAGCTAATAAAGCCACTTATATTAAGAATGGTAATATTACGGGAACTTCTTTGGATGTAGTTCTTTCTAATGCAGCAACGGATGAAGGAGGTGTAATTAGTGTCACAAGTGCGACATTTGCAGATGAGGATGTCACAGGTATAGAATGGCAAGATGGTCAAAGCCTACAGAGTTTGAATGAGGCGATAGCTGCTCAAGTGACACAAATAAATGCAGATCTCACAATTTCTTATTATAAAGGTGGTTATGCTTATTATCCAATCTTGGTACAACACTTTGGTGATACTCAAACACCATGGGAGTCTGATGGTAGTGTAGGCGAATCTTATCCAGATCCAAACGCAGAGGCTAATTGGCTTGGACGTTATGGTGTTCTGCGCAATAACTGGTATGAAATTAATGTAACTGGTATTAAGAATATTGGTTCTCCTTCCGTTCCTGATGTAACGAATAATTATGATGACCCAGAGAATTCTTATATCGCAGTAACAATCAACGTCCTCTCTTGGGCTAAGCGTACTCAGGATGCAGAACTCTAATTCAACTTTGGATCTATTAGATCATTCAAACATTATATTCACTTTTGATTCCGGCGGCGTCGTGACGACGCCACCGGGATTTCAAAAAAACTCGTGAGCCGCGGCTTTAAGGCTTGCAGCTCGAAATAAGAAAAGATAAGTAAATAAATCATTAGGTGTGATGTAGAATGTCTTTCCCGGCGTCGGTGACGTCGAACTATGCTTAACCGCATGTGGAGTGACCGTAGGGAACGCAACTTGCGGTATAAGGTATGAAAAGAGGAGAGGGCCTCGAAGAGGTCCAACAACAATCGGACAAACGCCCGACTATCAATGAAGAAAACAACGACCAAGTATATTGGCACTATATATAAAAAGGTGAGAAGGTGAAAAAGTGAGAAGGTGAGATGTTTAGTCAACAAGTAGATTTGTTTAGCAGACAAGTAGACGAGTGACAAGCATACAAGGAGATATGTTTAGCAGACAAGTAGACAAGTGACGAGCAGACAAGGAAATTTGCCTTAGAGAACAACCAACAAGGCATTTGACTTTAACTCCTAACGGAGCGGAGCGAAGTGATAACTCCTTTAACTACTTTAACTCCTGAAAGAAAACTCCTTAACTCCTAAAAGAAAACTCCTTTAACTACTGAATAATTATAAATACATCAAGATATGAAACGCTTAATAAAACATTTGTACATGTTGGCCGTCATGGCGGCAGGCACAGGAGTGATGGCGTCGTGCGACATGATGGAACAAGACCTTGACGACTGCCCCTATGGACTTTACGTCAACTTCAAGTACGACTACAACCTGCAACGTGCCGACATGTTCAACGACCATGTAGGTTCTGTCACCCTCTACATCTTCGATGAGGATGGCAACCTTGTGAAAACACAAGAGGAGAGCAATGTGGGCGGAGTATCACCGCTCAGCGATCCGGGTTACGCAATGCACATAACCGACCTTGCGCCGGGCCTCTACCAGTTTATCGCGCTGGCGGGGCAAAAGCCTTACGGCGACATGTTGGAGACGACGCGCGCAAAGTTCGTGCGCAACGACATGGCCGCAGGCGCATCGATGCAGAGCCTCGAGATAAACCTCGATAAAGGCGCCACTGTGACCGGCCCGGATGGAGCGACCTATTATTCCATCGAGAACAACGGTCTGCCGCTCGACACCCTTTGGCACGGCATGATGACCGAGCCCGTAGAGGTATATCCCGTGAGCAGCAACCGCGCGGCGTATGCCACCGTGCCCCTCGTGCGTGACACCAAGCACATCAACGTGGCCCTGCGCGAGCTTGACGATCCGACCGTGATGGACATCGCAAAATATGACATGTACATAACAGACCACAACTCGCGCATACTCTGGGACAACGCGCTCGACGAGACCGACCCCGTGATCTACACCCCTTACTCAACATGGAACTCTGATGACCGCACGCCGCCCACCTCGCCCGGTGACGGCGACGTGATAGAGGGTGTAGGAAAGATAGGCCATGCCGACTTTATGACCTCGCGCCTTATTTATCATGACAACGCAGAAAACGACGGACATCTGTACATCCGCAACAAAGAGACCGGTATAATCGTGGCTAACCTCAACCTGCCCGACATCCTCTCTCGCTTGCGCACCAGCGACGAACTCCATGCATACTCAGAGCAGGAATTCCTCGACCGCGGGTACGACTACCAGATAACCGTATTCCTGCGCGGCGACAAGCTCGAGTACATCAACATCAGTATCAGCGTGCTCGGCTGGAGCAAGCGCATACAATGGCAAGAACTGTAATCTAAGTGGAGAGTGAAGAACTGTAAGTCAGCGTTAAGCTAACGGATAGTTAAGAATTCACTTGTAAGCAATAAGGACGCATTTAGTGGATTATGCATTTAAATATGTGAGTTATGATTTATAAAAGATATAGATTGTTTGGCTCTGCCCTCTGTATGTCATTGGCGTTGCTGGCGACGTCGTGCAGCATGAGCGACGATATGGAATGTCCTCCTGACCCTGCAGGCGGTGGTACAGGTAAGGCTTACATACAGCTCAGCTTCAGAATGGCCGACGCACAGGGCACACGTGCCAATCCGACAGGTGGCGAGAACGGTGATGGCCATGAGGCAGGGCAAGACTATGAGAATAAAATAGAGGATGCCGTAGCGTTCCTTTTCAATGGTAATGAAACAGCTAACGGGTCTGCTACGACACTCGTTACGCCGGTATATTTCAGTACGGTGACGCGTAATCCCGATGACACGTATTACGTAACCGAGACGAAACAAGCCGACGTTGAGACGGGCGAATACAACCTCATAGTGGTGGCCAACCCCGGCGACCGCTGGTGGGAGACTATCTCGCCACTTAACCTTCATGAAGTGCGCGACCATATACAGAAAACAGCGTGGAAGACCAACGCCGACGGCACTTACATATACTTCCTCATGTCGTCTGCCGCTGAACCGATACAGAAGCTCAACCTTGAAAACTCCTCGGCGGACGACCCCGCCACCACCATCGTTGACGTAGAGCGAATGGCGGCGCGCGTTGATTACAGAGCCGAAGGCGAATTTGATATAGCGGATGCCAACTATGAGGATGCGTCGGTGACGATTCTCGGCGCAACCATCATTAACGATTTTAATGCTGGTTCATACATCCTTAAGCGGGTGTCTGGAGACCCGACGAAGAAGACAGGCGGCGACGTTACCTATCTCGGCATAGAGGAAACGGGAGCGGACGGACTGCCTACCAACTATGTTATCGACCCATGGACAGCCGACAAAAACTCAACCAACGCAGAACTCAATAATAAGCCGTTCACTACTGTTGACGGTAAAGAAGTGAATGCCGCTGGGCTTTATGTTGACGGCAGTTACCTGTATTCCGGCTCTGAAGACCCCAAGTGGTGGAGCACACGCATGACAGCCGGAACTCCTATAACCGACCCGGGAGATGGCCAAGTATGGCAGCGCGTCGGCTATACCCTTGAAAACACCACGGCGCAAGACCAGACGGCCAAGACCTACAACACGGGGCTGGCCTTCCAGGCTCAGTTCAATCCGGGGAGCGCTCTCGACGGATATGAATCAGGACACACGTTCTTCCGTTATAGCGACAGGCTTTACACGTCGCTCACGGCAATGATGGGGCAGCTCAATGAGCAGGCCGACTTCGCTGCTTATTTCAATGCGGAGGTGGATGGTTTGAAAAGCAAGACGTGGGCTGATGTTACGGCGTTCTGTGAGGCTCTGCCTTACGACCCCGTAGGACTTGCAGGCTATTTCACCGGCTTGCAGGGTGAAGCCGATGCTTCAGCCAACGTAGGTAACGGCTTGGACAATGTAACATGGATGGCGTTTCTCGCCACGCTTGGTGTGGACGAGAGCGACCCCTTAGACCCTCAAATCAACCAAGGCGGCCATGACGACACACGCGCCAGGCTTTACGAGAGCAGCAACGGAATGTTGCGTACATATTATAAAGGCCTGTGCTACTATGTATGGTGGCTGCGGCACAGCAATGACGACAGTGACGTGACCAACGGACTTATGGAGTACGCCGTTGTGCGCAATAATATATATAAGGTGGAAGTCCGCAGCGTGGCGTCAATCGGCGGTGATGTGCCTGACGACACGGAAATCATGGCCCATGTCTATGTGAAAGACTGGGTGCTGCTTGGTAAAGAGACCCTGCCAATGTAACGAACCGTAAAACATGAAAATCATGAATAATACATACAGACAAATGTTAAGGTGCGCGCTGGCCGCCGTCCCCATGGCCTGCGCCGTCTTGCTGTCGTCATGCTACGGCGATGAAGCTGACGGATGTCCTCCCGATGCCGGCTCCGCCGTACCCGTGAAGGTGAATGTCTCAGCCGGTGAGATAGGCGACCTTAACGCCTCTCGCGCCGGCGGCGACGCTAATGCGGAGGACGGCGAGTTTATCAACACGCTTCATGTTTATATAGTCTCGCATGAGGGAGACAATGCGCTCAGGACGTTTATGAATCTATCGCCTGACCTTACAGGCAGCGCATTGGCACAGAAAGGCAACCTTACGGAGTGGACTTCAGAACCGCTTACGCTTATCCCGGGCACCTACACGTTTTACGCCTTCGCTAACATAGAGGAATACGAAGGTGAGTATGGTGCCGAAGGCACTGCAGTAGGCATTCAAGAAACAACAGGCGGTCAATTGCTTGACGATAATTTTGTTATAGGTCAAGTTTTCAGCGACGAAGATATTAACAGTTTCCGCTTGTTTAATCCCGCGGGTAAAATAGATTTAGACGGCGGAAAGTTTATTCCGATGAGCGCGAAAGGAGAACTCACTATAACAAGCGACCTGAACGCCTCGGGCGGCATAATTGTAGACCTGCCTCTTGAGCGCTTGGTGAGCAAGGTGCGCATGACTGTAGGCGACGGGGCTACATTGAGCAGCAACGCTTCGGTCACTTTTTCGGGTTGTTCGCAGAACGTGCCGCTCATGGCTGCCTCTACTGGCATATCCCGTGGCAGCCGCGGTGTCTCAACCACGAAAAGTTTTGAAAACGGTAGCCGGCAGGTAGAGTTCTACGTCAACGAGACACCAGCGGGCGACCCATTCACCGTTACCCTCAACACGGGCAACACTACCGGGGTGTCAACATACCAAGCGACAACCGAACTCGACAACATTCCGCGTAACAGCATTTATCCCCTTACGTTGACGTTCGACGGCGAAGGCATACAGCTTACCCCTACGGCTTACCTCCAGGTTACAGGTATGCCGGCCTACACCGTAACGTATGCCGTTGCCTACGATAGGGATACCTACATCTTTGGCATAACCTATGGTTCTTACCTCGTGATAACGCCAAGTGTGAATGGTGCGCAAGGCACGCCGCAGTTCACGTGGAGCGAGGTTACGGGTAACCCCGACGGTATGGGGCCGATAACGGGCGATGTGCAGCCGCCGACGCTGACGGCTAATAGCCTTGGCCGACAGTTCACGGGAGACGCGTCTATTGACGGCAATGAATACAGGCTACAGCTCCGCGCGCAATGGACAGGGGGTGACGGTCACGACTACGACCGCACCTACAATGTGATAGTAGAGATAAGCCAAGATTACGACGAGGTGCTTAACGGCATAATAGACAACCTTAGCCTGTCGTCGGCTGGCACACGTGGCGCGGTCACGACACTTTCGCCTGAAAGACTCAACATGGTTAAAGTAAAATAAATGAGATATATCATGAAAAAAAGAATATATTTATTTGGATTATTGTTTGTCTGCCTTGCTCCATGTACAAGAACATTTGCACAAAGCAACACTTATCGCAATGTTGAAGTAGTGCATAAGGTCGGACAGTTCTACACGTCTACTTATCAAGGTAGTAATGAACGTGCAGAACAAGCTGACCCTTATTCAAATGATACTTTTGATGAAAGCAGTGACGGTTGGACAACGCCAACGGAAGGTAATTATGGCCCAATACAGTTGACGCATGAGTACAGGACTGTTATTTATATGCATCCAGGAAGAACAAGAACTTTGACCTTGCCTGGTAATATGGAAAATACCCACTTGTCAATGTACAATTATCAAAGGTGGTATGATTATTCCACGGATGATAGGAGTACTGCTATAGAACCTGCAATGAATGCAGATTTGTCTTATAATTTTGCGAATGGTTTAGTCGGTGGTAATTTCATGGAGAGAAATGTGAATAATTATGACCGTGCCTTGACGCAGGTTAGCTTTACCATGCCTAATGTTAGTGTTTACTACTTGGCTTGTGATGTATCGAATTACACAGACGACGTACAACGCCCTAGAAATACTAGGGGAAGTATTACAGAACCGACTCTTTCTCAACGTGTCATATTTGAGATACATGATGCCGACGAGATGATAAATAGGCTTCGTAGTTGCACAGGAAATACTTATCTTGAAACGTATGACTATCATCTTCCGGCAAGGCGTATCAGTAGTAATACTCCAGAGCAAGTAGCCTTGGAATTGGAAGCGCAAAATTATTTTTGTCCGGGTGAAACTGGTGACAATGCCGGTGCTTTGACTTATGAAATTATTGGAGGTGGTGACTATATTACAGGTGGTGGTACAATTTCTGGCGCAACCCGTGTTATACCTTTTACGTTGAATAATGCCTATTTACCGGCTAACGCAGATGACAGAAAAGTTCAGATAAGGGTTTACAAGGAGCGTGGTGGAACAGAGTATAATATAGCTTTGTTTAATCTTACGTTTGATGAAAATACGGAAGGTTTGTCACAAACGGAGCTTGCCAATATCAGCCCAACCAATGAACTATATCATAGGACAAACGATTATCTTGACGCAAATTATGACCTCGTAACCCGTTTGGATATGGATTATGAAAACATCGTTTATGGCGGAGCGCAAGCTGAATATCATCCGTATCCGATGAATTGGACTTATAGTACTTATGGAGCATTTGTAAATCAGAATAATAAAAGTAGTGTTCCCCAATGGGGTGAATATGCGATTACGAAAGCTTTTCCGTGGGGTGATGACGGTGACAGGCCGTTAAATGCGGATTCAGGTGGAACGGAAATTGGTTATCACTTATATGTAGATGCAAATGAACTGCCAGGTACAATATGTGAGTTGCCGTTCCGTGAAAATCTATGTGCAGGAGCAAGGCTTTATGTTACGGCATATATTAAAAGCCTTGGTGATGCATCGTCAAGTCAGTGTGATGCGAATTTGTTGTTCATCGTAAAAGGTATTTCCGGTGACGAAGAAACAATCCTTTATACTCAGGCTTCAGGCCAGATACCGCGTAATGGTTCGTCAGGCAATCATGAATGGTTCCAGGTTTATTTTTCTTATGCGAACGGAAATACAGTGTATGACCGATACATCCTTCAACTGGTAAATAACTGTGCAAATACCCGTGGTGCAGACTTGTGTCTTGATGACATCCGTGTGTACATGAACCCGTTACAGGTTGAGGCAGGTATCACTGAGCCTATATGTGCAGAGGTAGAACAGACAAAAGTACAACTCCGCCTGAATTTTGATATGCTTACCAATCGTCTTGCTATGACGCAGGGGACGGGTGAAACAAGGACGGGATATTATAGCTTCCTTAACAAGAGAATCTACGACCAAACGTTTAACAACAATAACGATAATTATGTGGCTGCCTTTGAGGCCGCGTTAGTCCGTGGTGATCGTGTGTATACCAATTCAAGCTCGCAATATTACGGACAGTTTACATTTAACAGTACGTGGAACGCCAATAATGATAATGGCGTTGGCCATGAAGGAGACGGAGAGAATCGTGTCATAACGTTTGAATCAGCTATTGCTGCAAATTCAGGAACAACGAACAGTCTTGTACCTGGTGAAACGTATTATATAGTTTACAACGCTTCAACGTTTGACCCGAGTGCGGTTACAGATATAAGGTCTTTGGCCGAGATATATGATTTCTCTTCTATATGTACGGTCAAGGGAGAATTCCTTGTTGAAGGAAATCTTATTGTCCGTGTGAACGGCGATGTACAGGCGGATGCAGAGACATCTTGTGTTGGACAGATACCGCTTATAACCGTTCAGATGCGTGACGGTATGGATGGCGGAGTGGTTGAAGATGCAGTGTTTGACTGGTATTTTGGTAGCATTGATGAGTTCAACCAAGAACAGACAACAACCGGAATAGATTTGTTTACAGCTTTGGATAATTTCCGCCATTTCTATCCCGAAGTGCATGCCGTTACTGAAGATGTTGTTCCTGTTCCGACGGAAGAAGGATGGACTTTAACCCAGGAAGAGATAGATTTGATAAAGACGCTTAATGAAGATTATGGTGCTGGAGGTTCTAATCCTAAACTATCTTTGTCAGCGTCAGACAATCTGACAATAAGGCTTTTACAGGCTGAAACGCCGGTTGTGCTTATTCCTATAGGCACGAAACCGAGTGAAGACATAAAGATATGTTGGGAACCCACTCAGATGATACTTTATGCCCAGGACACTGCACCGTCATTAAACGTAGGACGTACTGACGTTGATTATCCTGAAGGCGCTTATCCGCAAGGCGAAGGCGTTGCCGTAAGGATGGATTTGGCTCAATATAAGGATTTGACAGACAATAATGAATCTTTGACAGTCCCCGTAAGAGACCCCAAATTAGGCAACGATGACGCGACTGTGACACAAGTTGATAGAGACTTGAACATATACCTGATAGGAACTAATGATGCTGATTATATAGATAAAATAGGCTCAGGATTTGATTATATCGTTGGCACAGTGGAAGATTTCAGAATACGCCAAGGCATGGGCGCTTTTTCTTCGGGTGTCAAGTTGAAGTTCGATGCGGATAAACTTAATATGAAAGAAGGTTATGAATATGAAGTGACCTTCCGTTTCAAGACAGCGGGAAGTCGTGAAACTCCTGAGGATGAGGCTGACTTGCTGTGTTTCGGAAACGTGGTAGTTCCTTTTAAGATTGTTCCGGCATACCAAGTATGGATTGGTGGAAAGGATGGAAACTGGAACAATGACGGAAATTGGCGAAGGGCTGATTACAATGAACTCAACAAGACGACGGAGAACTATATTTCAAACAAGGATAATGGTAGAGATAATGGTTTCGCGCCGATGATGTCTACGCGGATTGTTATACCAACTCCAACCTCTGGTGAAGACGGCAGCGGACAGATAGAGTTGTATGCGCCTACGTTTACGGATGTTTATGAGCTTACGACCAATAAGCCAGAACACATCGGTGATGCAACACATCTTATAGAATACGACGTCGTTGTTCGTCCGAGAGGAAATGCTCAAGGTATTGAAACTCCATATTTTGCTGGAAGATATTATACAAATCAATGTGACCAGATTCATTTCGATGTTGATGGCGAGATGCTGCACAGCGAACTCTTGACCCACAACAGGGCATGGACGGAGGTGAATGTGCCGACAAAGCAGTGGACGCTTGTAAGTACGCCGCTTAACGGGGTTTACTCGGGCGACTGGTACACGAAGACTTCGGGCGACGAGACAGCCGAGTATTTTACTGACTTGGAGTTTGTTAGTCCAGACAACAACCGTTTGAAGCCTCTCATGACGCAACGCAGCTGGGACGGTAACGCCAAAGTAGTAAGCGGTTCAAATAATGCTTCGGCCGTTGTCTCCAATGTAACATGGAGTTCGACGTTTAATGATGTTGCAGTGCCGTATCAGCCGGGTATGGGATTCTCTATCCACGCTAACATGGGCAGCAGCGATGGCGGTAACGGCGTAACGTTCCGTATGCCGAAGAGCGACACAAGTTATGAAGGCTTTAATGACGACCCGTTGGCTCGTGACGGTGCGAACTTCGGAAAATTGGCGACAAGCGACATGGCCGCTCTTGCCGAAGGGACGGATTACAAGGTTGAGATAACCCCGTCGCAGGACGGCAACTATATAATAATAGGCAATCCATTCGTGTCGCACCTGTCGGCCAAGGCGTTCTTCGAGGCCAACAGTAGCGTGCTGCAAGGTAAGTACTGGACGGCTAACGGCGACCCGATGACAGGTGCGGCTGACGAAGACGGCAACTGGTGGACTTCCGAAGGGACAAGCGACGCTCTGATTCCTCCATACACGGCGTTCTACGCACAGCTTAACAGTCAGTCAACGCAGCCACAGACCATCAAGTTCAACACTTCCATGGCAGCATTGGGTACTACCGCGTCAGGAGACACGCCGTCGACAAACGGTCTCGTGATTTCCGCTGTTGCTGAAAACGGCAAGAGTTCGACGTTACTTTCTTATAAGGCTTCTGCTGAGAATGGATATGTAACAACAGAGGACGTACAGCTACTGAACGAGTCGGACAGTGAAGTGCCGATGGTTTATACCGTGGCGGGCGACATGGCGACGAGCATTAACCGAATAAAGGATGCTCAGCAGATACCGCTCGGAGTGTTCGCAGCCGACGATGATGTCACTACGCTGACGTTTACGGGCGTTGCGGCGCTGATGGAGCCGTCGCTCTATGACGCCGAGATGAATACTGACACTCCGCTGACCGAGGGCTATACGCTGACCGTAAACGGTGCTTCGCACGGACGTTACTTCATCCGCGCCAAGGGTGCTGGCGAGGGTACTACCGGCATAACTGATGTGGAGACGGGAGATGGCGGCGTAAGCGTGTATTCCGTAGCGCCACGGCAGGTAGTGGTGTCTTCGGGCGCTGAGCTGCTTGAGGTGAGCGTTTATTCCGTAGGCGGCGCAATGCTTGGGCATGAGAGCGTTGGCGGTGGCCGCACGGCCGTGACACTTGACGGCATCGACAGTGGCGTGGCTGTTGTCAGGGTGGTAACTGCCGACGGACAGACAACGCGCAAGCTCGTCGTAAAATAAAATGTAAGTTCTTTGTTATGACAGTTTAGTTATAGTATCATGAAGTAGTAAAGTGGAAATCTCCGGCTGTTATGCCGGCTGCTTTCCAGTTCTGAGAAAGGCCGTCTTTAGGAGCGCTAAAGACGGCCTTTGCTGGGTTTAGGGTTATGGGGTTATGGGGTTGTGGGGTTTTACGGTTATGGGGTTATGCGGTTATGCGGTTATGGGGTTATAGGGTTATGGGGTTATGGGGTTATGGGGTTATGAGGTTATGGGGTTATTGGGTTTATATACTTCATAATCTTATTACCTTGCAAAAGAGTACGAATCGCAAGGTAAAAGACCGTGTTTCATGACATTAAAGGCCGTGTTTTATAAGTAAACAAATGATGATAATTTTCGCTAAACATCTGTCAGTCTGTCAGCGCTGGGGATAACGCGCTGGCTATCAGGGAGTTTGGAGATGAAAGATTGAGGGCAAATCTTTCAGGTTCTTTCATGCCGGCAACTGACGGGAAAGGGCTGACAGATGTCCGGTAGGCATCTGTCAGCTTATAAATAATTGACAGTCAGGTTGTTAAGCGCAAAGCTGAAAGATGAAAGATGTTTACGGAAAAATGTTTTATGAATGTCAGCAAAGCTTATATTTATTGGTAGTTAAAAGGGTTAAAGTAGTTAACGTTCGCTTCGCTCATTAAGTAGTTAAAGACAAATGCCTTGTAGCGTGAGTTTGGTATAATGATTATGTGATAATAATCCTACTTCAAGCGGCCAGTAGGTATCTGTCATTCCGCTTGAACTGCAAAACAATGTAAGTTCTTTATTCAAAAGAAGTATTATTCTTATACTGAACTCACGTTAAGTTATGTCCCTACAAAGTGTGTATATGTATGGTTATGCAATGTTAACTGTAATAGGCGTGTGTGCGGATATTCATAAATGTTTTTACACGCAAATTTGCGCCGTCTGTTCAATCTCTAACCGCCGTAGGCAAGCGCAGGGTTTGCAGCATTGTTGGTTATCCGCAATTATTGCGCATACTGCCGTGCCTGCGCAACGCCGTTGTTAAACGAACGAAGCCCTGCAAGCGTGTGCCTGCAGGGCTTCGTTCGTAGCGGGGGTGGGACCCGAACCCACGACCTCCGGATTATGAATCCGACGCTCTAACCAGCTGAGCTATCCCGCCTTGATGTTGTTTTGCGGGTGCAAAGGTAATGACATTTTCTTTAAATACCAAAAAAATCTCGAGTTTTTTGTCGTTTTCTTGCATGAAATTATTATTTTTGTGGCAAAATACTCACAAGCCATGATTTATGGAAGATAATAGAATCAGCCTTGAACGAGAGTTGCGCTCAAAGTCGGCCAGTATAATATGGTCTCTGATAAGCACGCCCGCGGGTCTGGGTAAATGGATGGCAGACGAGGTGAAGTTTGAGGGTAACACGTTTACTTTTACATGGGGGAATGTATGGAGCAGGCATGAGACGAGGACTGCCACGCTGCTCGAGATGAAGAACTTTGACTATATACGTCTGCGCTGGAGTGAAGACGAGTACCGCGACACTTACTTTGAGTTGCGGATGTGTAAGAGCGACATTACCGGTGACTACATTCTTGAAATAACGGATTATGCCACTGACGGCGACACTGACACTCTTGTGGATATCTGGGACGCCAACATGGAGAAGCTGCACAGGTCGACAGGACTTTGAGAGGGTGAGAAGGTGAGAGGGTGAGAAGGTGAGAAAATACCTCTTTAAAAAATTTTATCCTCTCACCTTCTCACCCTCTCACCTTCTCACTTTTTCACCTTTTCACCTTTTAAATGTTGTTTTCTGATATTTTTGTGCTAATTTTGCAAGCTGGTATATTTTACGCCGGAACCTACTGACTGAATAATGCTTCGAATAAAGAAATTAGATAAGTTCATAGCCAAGCAGTTCGGCCTGCTTTTCATAGGAACGTTCTTCATCTGCTTGTTTATCCTGATGATGCAGTTCCTGTGGAAATACGTTGACGAGCTTATAGGCAAGGGATTGACTATGGACGTGCTTGCGCAATTTTTCTGGTACATGAGCCTCATGCTCGTGCCGCAAGCCTTGCCGTTGGCCATATTGCTGTCGTCGCTCATAACGTTCGGAAACCTTGGCGAGAGCAGCGAGCTTACTGCCATCAAGGCTTCCGGTATTTCGCTGTTGCAGGCATTCAGGTCGCTAATCGTCATTGTAATCTTCATATCCTTCGGCTCGTTTTATTTCCAGAACGTTATCGGGCCCAACGCCAATATGTCGTTCTCGCGCCTTCTCCTGTCAATGAAGCAGAAGAGTCCTGAACTGGAGATTCCTGAAGGCGTGTTTTACGACGGCATTCCCGGATGCAACCTTTATGTGCAGAAAAAGGATATGCAGACGGGCAAGTTGTATGGCGTGATGATTTACAAAATGACCGACAGCTATGAAGATGCCGCCATAATACTTGCCGACTCGGGCATGCTCCAGTCTACGGCAGAGAAGAAGCATTTGCTCCTGACGTTGTACAGCGGCGAGTGGTTCGAGAACATGAAGTCGCAACAGATGGTCAGGGGTACGGGGGTGCCTTACCGCAGGGAGACTTTTGTGCTGAAGAAAATCCTGCTTGACTTCGACTCAGACTTTAACGTAGCCGATGCGGGGGCGCTGTCGAACAATTCAAAGGGCAAGAGCGTAGCGCAGATTCACCAGGACATAGATTCGCTCAACCATGTGTACGACAGCGTGGGGCGTGCCTTTTACCGTGATGCCCAGCGCGAGTATTATTCCGTGCCGTCGATAGGCAAGACGGACTCGCTAAGGGCAGTGAAGATGGCAGGAACCAAGACGTTCAGCTTCGACTCGGTGTACAGCCGCCTGAACGCGGACAAGAAACTGACGGCCGTCAACGGAGCGCTGAATAAGGTGAGGAGGGAGATGAACGACCTTGACTTCAAGGGTATGCTCACGTCTGACGGCGACAGGCTGATAAGGTCGCACAAGATTGAGGCCATCAACAAGTACTCTGTCGCCTTGCAGTGCATACTCTTCTTCTTTATCGGAGCGCCGCTGGGCGCAATCATAAGAAAAGGCGGTCTTGGTGTGCCTGTGATAATATCCGTGCTGGTGTTCATCGTGTTCTTCATCTTCGACAATTCGGGCTACCGAATGGCCAGGGCGGGAGAGTGGACTATCTGGTTCGGCAAGACGATATCCCTCGCGGTGCTTACTCCGCTTGCGGTGTTCTTCACGTACAAGGCCAATAATGACTCCGTGGTGTTCAACATAGACTTTTACCGCAACCTGTTCATGAACTTGCTGGGATTGCGCATGAAGCGTTCGGTGTACAGGAAGGAGGTAATCATAAACGACCCGGACTATGCCGGCGATGCGGAGAAGCTGGCCCGCATAAACGAGGAAATAAGCGCCTATGCGCATGAGCACAACCTGCTGATGGCCCCAAGCGTGGTAAAGGTGTTCTTCAAGTACAGTCCGGACCATGTTATCGAGGATATAAACGCTCGTATGGAGGCAGTGATTGAAGACCTGTCAAATACGAAAGACAAGCAGGTGCTGGCGCTCCTCAACGAGTATCCTTACATGGCGGTAAAGTCGCATACGCGTCCGTTCGAGCATAAATGGCTAAATATCGCGGCCGCGGTAGTGGTACCTGTTGGCTTGTTCCTTTATTTCAGGATGTGGCGGTTCAGGCTGCGCCTGTTCAGGGACCTGCGCGTCGTTAAACAGACCAACGACGGACTGATAGACAGAATAAACGAAATGAATACTGGCGGCAAGCGGAATGTTGCCGTATAATATAAAATAAGGTAAACTTGAATATGGAAAAACTGAAAATCAATACAGTCGAAGAAGCCCTTAAGGACTTCAAGGAAGGCAAATTTGTAATCGTTGTGGACGACGAAGACCGTGAGAACGAGGGCGACCTTATCATCGCGGCAGAAAAGATAACCGCGGAAAAGGTGAACTTCATGCTGAAGTATGCTCGTGGCGTGCTGTGCGCCCCGATAACGTTAAGCCGGTGTGACGAACTTGACCTGTCCCGCCAAGTCGATGAAAATACGTCCATGCTCGGAACACCGTTTACGGTGACCATCGACAAGCTTGAGGGTTGCTCTACGGGCGTATCTGCACATGACAGGGCCGAGACTATCAGGGCTCTTGCCGACCCGGCCTCGACGCCGCAGACATTCGGCCGCCCCGGACATGTCAATCCGCTTTACGCGCAAGACAACGGCGTTCTGCGTCGAAGCGGCCATACCGAGGCTGCCATAGACTTGTGCAAGCTGACGGGATTGTACCCGGCCGGCGCGCTGATGGAGATAATGAACGATGACGGCACCATGGCGCGTCTTCCGCAGCTGCTTGAGTTCGCAAAGGAACATGACCTCAAGGTGATATCCATCAAGGACATGATAGCCTACCGCCTGCAGCGGGAGTCGCTGATAAGCGTGGGGCAGACCGTGGACATGCCTACGGAGTACGGGCATTTCAAGCTTGTGCCGTTCAGGCAGACAAGCAGCGGGCTTGAACACATGGCCCTGATAAAGGGCGAATGGCAGCCCGAGGAGCCTATCCTGGTGCGTGTGCATTCGTCGTGCGCCACTGGCGACATCTTCGGCAGCAAGCGTTGCGACTGCGGCCAGCAGCTGCACAAGGCTATGCAGATGATAGAGAAGGAAGGCAAGGGCGTGCTGATATATATGCAGCAGGAAGGACGCGGAATAGGCCTTATGAATAAAATAGAAGCGTATAAGTTGCAGGAGGAGGGCTATGATACTGTGGACGCGAATGTTCATCTTGGCTTCAAGCCAGACGAGCGCGACTATGGTTGCGGAGCCCAGATGTTACGCCACCTCGGGGTGCATAAGATGAGGCTGATGACCAACAACCCGACCAAGAGGGTGGGGCTTGAGGCTTACGGCCTTGAAATAGTGGAGAATGTGCCGATAGAGATAACCCCTAACGAGTACGACTATAAATATCTGAAAACAAAGAAAGACCGCATGGGGCATGACTTGCATTTGTAAAAATGCGTGTAAACGGCTCATTTTGGAAACATTTTTTAGAAAATGACATAAAAATATCAATTCTTTTATTTCCACGTAACGAATAAATTATTTAATTTTGCAGAAATAAATCACGTATAATTATGGCACAGTTATCAGACCGTCTTAATCGTTTGGCGCCCTCTGCCACATTGGCTATGTCGCAAAAAAGCGCTGAGATGAAAGCGCAGGGAATCGATGTAATCAACATGAGCGTAGGAGAGCCGGACTTCAATACACCGGACCATATCAAGGCCGCAGCAAAGAAAGCCATTGACGATAATTATTCGAGATATTCTCCTGTTCCGGGATACATGGACCTTCGCGAGGCTATCGTGGCAAAACTGAAAAGGGAGAACGACCTGGACTACAGCGTTAGTGAGGTGCTTGTGTCTAACGGTGCCAAGCAAAGCGTGTGCAACGCGGTTATGGCGCTGGTGAATGACGGTGAGGAAGTAATCATTCCCGCTCCTTATTGGGTAAGTTACCCGCAGATGGTGAAGCTGGCGGGAGGTAATCCCGTAATAATCGAGGCCGGTTTTGACCAGAATTTCAAGATTACGCCGGAACAGCTTGAGGCAGCCATTACGCCAAAAACCAGGATGTTGATACTTTGCTCGCCGAGCAACCCTACAGGCAGCGTATATTCAAGGGAAGAGCTTGAAGGACTTGCCGAAGTGATAAAGCGCCATGACGACGTGTTTGTTCTTGCCGACGAGATTTATGAACATATTAATTATATCGGCAGGCACAACAGCATTGCGCATGTGCCGGGAATGAAAGAACGTACAATCCTCGTAAACGGAGTGTCAAAGGCTTATGCAATGACCGGATGGCGTATCGGGTATATCGCCGCTCCCGAATGGATTGTCAAAGGTTGCAACAAGCTGCAGGGACAATATACAAGTGGCCCGTGCTCGGTCAGCCAGAAGGCTGCTGTCGAGGCTTATGTTGGCGCGCAGGATTGCGTAGAGGAAATGCGTAAGGCGTTTGAACGCCGTCGCGACCTTATTGTTAGCCTCGCAAAGGAAATACCGGGGTTGGAGGTGAATGTTCCGGAAGGCGCATTCTACCTGTTCCCGAAGTGCAGCAGTTTCTTTGGCAAGAGTGACGGAACACATACAATCAATAGCTCAACGGATTTTGCACTGTATTTGCTTGAAGTCGGTCATGTTGCCACTGTAGCAGGAGATGCTTTCGGCGATCCTGATTGCTTTAGAATGAGCTATGCCACGAGCGACGATAATATCCGAGAGGCAATGGCGAGGATAAAGTCGGCAGTGGGCAAGTTGAAATAGAACATTGCCGTGATGTGTTAAAGATGACAGCGAAAAGATATGGATAAAAGTCAAAAACATTGTTAAAAACTCTGCTTTTAGTGCTTTTATTACCTATAAATTGTTATCTTTGTGTGCTTGTTTTATGATACGCGCTCTATTGAGGGAAAAACGACACACTCTATTAACATTAAATCGAAACTTTATAACTTAATAATTAACTAACAAACAAAATTAAATTAAAATTATGGCAACTACACAAAAAGCAGCAAGCCCCCAGAAAAAGAATCAGGGCTTCCAAGGTCTCAGAGCAGCATTTTGGGTTATCGTTGTATGTCTTGTCATCGCGATTTGCATATACAACCTCCTGCTCGGCAATCCTTCTAACTTCGCAGGTAACGACCCGGCAGGTCACCCGACTAACTTGCTCGGAACAATTTACAAAGGTGGTATCGTCGTTCCTGTCATCCACACACTTTTGCTTACTGTCATCGCATTGAGCATTGAGCGCTGGCTCGCACTTAACACCGCATTCGGAAAAGGCTCTTTGGCTAAGTTCGTTGCTAACATCAAGGCAGCCGTTGCTAAAGGCGACTTCAATGCAGCACAGCAGATCTGTGACAAGCAGAGAGGTTCTGTTGCAAACGTTGTTTCTGCTTCAATCCGCGCATACAAGGAGATGGAGACCGCTCCCGGCTTGAAGAAGGCTCAGAAGGTTGCTAAGATCCAGCAGGCTCACGAGGAGGCAACACAGCTTGAAATGCCTACCCTGCAGATGAACCTCCCGATTCTCGCAACAATCGTTACACTTGGTACACTTACCGGACTTCTCGGAACCGTTATCGGTATGATCCGTTCATTCCAGGCTCTGGCTGCCGGCGGTGGTGGTGACTCTCTCGCACTTTCTACTGGTATTTCTGAGGCGTTGATTAACACCGCGTTCGGTATTTTGACTTCTTGGTGCTCGGTTATTGCATATAACACATTCACAAACAAGATTGACAAGCTGACATACGCGCTTGATGAGGTTGGTTATACTATTGCTCAGACATACGAAGCCAACCACACTGAAGAAGCTTAATTTTACTAACCCTTTAAAATCTTATTACTATGGGTAAAGTAAAAATTAAGAGGCAATCCATCTGGATCGACATGACCCCGATGAGCGACGTGATGGTCTTGCTGTTGACTTTCTTCATGTTGACGTCAACGTTCGTGAAGAATGAGGCAGTGAAGGTCGTTACTCCAGGCTCAGTGTCGGAGGTGAAGGTTACAGACAAGAATGTCCTGACTATCCTTGTTGACAATAAGGGTAAGGTGTTCTTGGGCTGGGACAAGCCGGGCGACATGGAGACAGCTCTGAGTAGCATGGCAGACCAGTTCGGAGTATCACTGACCGGGGCGCAGATGAAGAATGTGCGCAGTGCTACGAATATTGGCGTGTCAATGAACGACATTGGTAATTTCCTTAACCAGGAATCTAACCAAATGAACGCATATCAGCAGGATAAGGGTATTCCTACTGACAGCATTGACGGCGGTATGAGCGAGTTCCAACTTTGGGTTAAGACTGTTACTGACGCAAATTCAGACATGAAACTTGCCATCAAGGCAGACGAGAAGACCCCTTACAAGGTCATCAAGAAAGTTATGTCTGAACTTCAGGACATGAACCAGAACCGTTACGAACTTATCACTTCTTATAAAAAAGTGGAGGACTAAGGCATGGCAAAAAAGAAACTGAGTAGACAGAAGAAAGTCGACCTTCGCGTGGACTTCACCCCGATGGTGGACATGATGATGCTTCTTATCACGTTCTTCATGCTGTGTACGTCTTTGAGCAAGCCCCAGGCAATGCTCTTGACGATGCCGAGTAACGATAAAAATGTTCAGGAACAAGATAAGACTGCGACTAAGGCTTCACAGACAATCACTGTCTTTGTAGCAGGTAACGACAAGATTTATTATGTGGCCGGAATTCCTAACTATGAAGATCCTTCATGCTTGAAGGAGACTACATGGGGCAAGGACGGAATCCGTAGCGTGCTTATCAATCACGTTACAGAAGATGGAACCGTTCCGGTTGCGGCAATAATGAAAGCAAAGCTGGAACTCGACGCTAAAAAGCTGAAAGACCCGGCTAAGTATCCGGATTCTATTTACAATAAGGAGCTTGACAAGCTGAAGAATGGTGAGGTTAATGGACAGAAGATTCCTACGCTGACTATTATCATCAAGGCAACGGACGACGCTTCTTATAAGAATTTGGTTGACGCTCTGGATGAGATGCAGATTTGCAGTATTGGTAAGTATGTCATCGACAACATTACCCCTGAAGACAAACAGCTCCTTAGCAAAAAAGGTGTCCGTTTGAATTAAGGCGTAACAAGTCGTTGGTTAACATTTAAAACGAAAAGACAATGTCAAAAATAGATTTAATATCTAATGAATGGGCTGACCTTGTTTTCGAAGGGAGAAACCAAGCCTACGGAGCCTACAGGCTTCGTAAGAGCACTTCCAAGAGAAATCTTTGGTCATTGCTCATCGTGCTTATTGCTGCTGTTGTCATATTCTCTGCCATAGCGATCAAGAACGTAATTCAGGCTAATCAGAAGGTTGCCATTACGACTGAGGTTGAGCTTTCTAAGATTGAGACAAAGAAGCAGGCCAAGGTTGAGAAGAAGGCTCCTGTTAAGATTGAGCCCCCGAAGCCGGTAGAGAAGGTGAAGAGTTCTATTAAGTTTACCGCCCCTGTCATCAAGAAGGACGAAGACGTGAAGCCTGAGGAAGAAATGAAGAATCAGGATGAACTTCAGAAGACTAAGACTACAATCGGTGCTTTCAACGTTGTAGGTAATGATGAAGTAGGTGGTGAAGTCCTTAAGGCGAAAGAGGAAATTGCCCAGCCAGAACCTCCGAAGGAGGAAGAGAACAAGGTGTTCGACGTGGTTGAGGAGAATCCTTCATTCCCAGGTGGTCAAGCTGCTTTGATGCAGTGGCTGAACGCGAATATCAAGTATCCGGTCATAGCGGCCGAGAACGGTATTGAAGGACGAGTTATCGTTCAGTTCGTTGTAAGCAAGACCGGTTCCATTTCTGATGTAAGGGTTGTACGTGGCGTTGACCCGTCACTGGATAAGGAGGCTGTTCGCGTTGTAAGCAACATGCCTAATTGGACTCCTGGCCGTCAGAACGGTACGACTGTAAACGTAAGGTTCACTTTGCCTGTAACATTCAGATTACAGTAAAACGAGCAAGATGAGAAAAGAACTATTCTACGGTTTAGTAGGATTCACACTGTTCTTGGGATTTGTTTCGGCATGTACCGACAAACCCAAGAACGGTAGGACTGATACTTATTCGTCAGGAGCGATAACTTTCGCTTCTGACGAAAGTTTTAGCCCTATCATTGATGAACAAATCCAAGTATTTGAAAGTATATATCGTGACGCAAAGTTGACTCCGATATATACGAATGAGCTTGATGCGGTCAATCTCCTTATGAAGGATAGTATCCAACTGGCGATTACCGCAAGGAATTTTACGAAAAAGGAACTCGAGAATCTCAAGGCCCGTAATTATCTGCCTGTGGCCATTCCTTTGGCTTATGACGGGCTATCGCTTATTATCAACAGGGAAAATACCGATTCGTGTATTTCAATTAAGAACATCAAGCGAGTATTGAGCGGACAGGCGAAGACTTGGGGCGATATCGTTCCTGGTTCGAAGAGAGGTGAAATTCAGGTGGTTTTCGACAATAGTAAATCGAGTACGGTTCATTTTTGTGTTGATTCAATCCTTGACGGGAAGCCTATAAACAGCCCGAATATCGTGGCCGTAAAGACCAGTAAAGAGGTTGTCGACTATGTCGAGAAGGCTCCTAACGCCATTGGCATTATCGGTTCAAACTGGTTGAATGACAAACGTGACACCACCAACACCACATTTAAGAAGAATATAACTGTTATGTCGGTAAGCAGAATGGACACAGCTACTTATTATAACAGCTGGAAGCCTTACCAGGCATACTTGCTTGACGGACATTATCCGTTGGTAAGAACAATATATGCATTGTTAAACGATCCGATAAACGGTCTTCCATGGGGCTTCGCCCATTTTATAGAGTCGCCCAAGGGACAGCTTATCATATTTAAGTCAGGTTTGTTGCCAAGGCGTGGCGATATAACCATAAGGTCGGTTAGCGTAAGTGACGAGTGATAAACTTGTCAAGATTGATTGTTTGAGAAGATGATAAATGAAAATTTATAGAGTATGAAAGCAATTAAATATGTATTAGCAGGAGTATTGATGACAAGTGTCTTCGCTCCGTCAATGGCCCAGGACGTTAAGTCGCAGGTTGAGGCCATCAAGAAAGTTGTAACTGACAACAAGTCAAATCCGGCAGCCGCAGAAGAGCAGGTTAAGGATTTTGTTAAGGAAAACAAGAAGAATGCTGAGGCATTAGCAGGACTTGGCCGTGCTTATTTCGAGATTAAGGATACGGCGTCAGCCCGTGAGTATGCCATGATGGCTATCGACAGGGGCAAGGACAACAAGGGCAAGGCACTTGCTTATATCCTGCTTGGTGACATCGCTGCATTGAGCGATGAAGGTGGAGGCGCCGCAAGCCAGTATAACCAGGCTATGTTGCTTGACCCCCAGAACCCGACAGGTTATATCAAGTATGCTGCCGTTTACCGTAAGGTTGATCCGGAAGGTTCAGTTGCCGTACTTGAAAAGCTACGCCAGGTGCAGCCTGATTATCCTGTTGACGCAGAGGCAGGCCACTTCTTCTATGGCGCAAACAAATTTGACAAGGCTATAGAATATTACGGAAAGGTAGACCTTAACCAGTTGAAGGAGAACTATCTCACTGAATATGCTACAGCTGCGCTTCTTATGGCAGACTCAAAGAAAAGTCTGGAAGTGTCTTTGTTCGGTGTAAACAAGAATCCGCGTGATGCTGCCATGAACCGTATCACTTTCTATAATTACACGGATTTGAAGGATTATAAGAATGCAATCAAGTATGCTGACGCGCTTTTCAACAAGTCTGACAGTGCGAAGATTTCGGCTCGTGACCATCAGTATTATGGCTACGCACTCATGGGCGACAGCGCTTTTGACCAGGCTATAGAGCAGTTTAAGAAGGCTCTTGAAATGAATGCTGAACTTAATGACGTCCGTAAGCAGCTCTCTGACGCTTATCTTGCAAAGAATGACTTTACCAACGGACTCGCATATTATGACGAGTATCTCAGCAAAATAGAGAAACCGTCAGTACCCGATCTCGACGGTCTTGCCAAGCTTTACATGCAGCAGGCTGCAAGTATGGATTCTCTTACTACTGACAAGGTTAACGCTTTCAAGAAGGCTGACGAGATTTACGGCAAAATCGCTGCCGACTCTCCCGGCAATAAGCTGTATGCTACCATGATGCGTGCCCGTATCAACTCACAGCTTGACCCCGAGTCAACTCAAGGTCTTGCAAAGCCTTATTACGAGGAGTATGCGCAGTTGGCACAGACCGAGCAGGCTAACAACCCCAAACTGCTCATAGAGCCTTATCTGTACCTTGGTTATTATTATATCCTCAAGGAGGACAATGCTACCGCCAAGACATACTACGAGAAGGTTAAGGCTATCGACCCGCAGAACTCTATTGCCAACCAGGCACTGGAGGTGTTGAAATAATCATTATCAATGATAAAGTCTTAAACGGCGCGCCATCATGGGATGGCGCGCCGTTTGCGTATTTGCACAAATCATTTTTGCCGTATTTTTTCGTAATACATCTTCCATCTTTCACTATTCGATATAATCGGTAATGTACAAAGATTTATGGTGGTGGAATATGTGTCGTCCGTATCTTTCACTAACTCGAGTCTCTGTCGGTCCGTTAATGTACGCCATGTTGCGTGGTGAAGTATCGGTGAAAGACGATTATCCGCATCTTTCACAGTGTAAAGGCTTGTGTGCCAGAATATTATGCCTTGCTGTGAAGGATGGAAGATTGTTTGGGATAATCTGTTGGGCATGCGTAATGGATATAAACGGAAACTTCCGTAGCGAGTGCTTGCTGTGCGTAATGATGCCGTTGACGGTCTTTTGATACGTAAAAGGCCGTGAATCAGTATGCGATTCACGGCCTTTCATGTTATTGTTTACGGCTTTTCATGACGTTTGTCGGCGCAGTCCTGCTTTTTGCTGCTCGCTTATTGCGCTGCAGGCTGTGTCTGCTGTTCCTCTTTCCCCTTCTTGTTCAGTTCCGGATAGCTGGTGCGCGTATGGTATATAGCTTTCAGGCGCTCAATAAGCACCTGTTTGGCTACGGCTATATCGTGGAACGTTATCGGGCATGTACGGAAGAATCCGTCCTCTACCTGTTGGTCGATAAGTTTGTTGACGAGGTTGGATATGCTCTCTTCTGTATATTCCTTCAGCGAGCGTGCGGCGGCCTCTACCGTGTCGGCCATCATCAGGACGGCTTGCTCGCGGGTAAACGGGTCGGGGCCAGGGTATGTAAACAACGTGTCGTCAACCGGTTCGTCAGGATGTTCGTTCTTGTATGAAATGTAGAAATATTTTGTCTTGCCTGTGCCGTGGTGTGTCTTTATGAAATCCTTTATTACGCCCGGCAGGTTGTATCTTTCGGCCATTTTCAGTCCATCGGTGACGTGGCTTATCACCACTTGGGCCGCATCTATGCGCGGCAGGGCGTCAAGTGGATTTATTCCTCCCATTTGGTTCTCGGTAAAATAGACTGAGTTTTTCATCTTGCCTATGTCGTGATACAGCGCGCCGGTACGCACGAGCTGGCTCTTTGCGCCAATCTTGTTGGCTATCTCGGCCGCCAGGTTGCCCACCATTACCGAGTGTTGGAAAGTGCCTGGGGCGACCTCGCTGAGGCTGCGCAACAGCTTTTTATTTGTGTTTGACAGCTCGATTAAAGTCACGTTGGATATGAATCCGAAGGTCTTTTCAATGACGAGCATTAGCGGGTAGGCGAACAGCAGGAGCACGCCGTTGACCGCAAAGTAGGCGTACATGCTGTGGTCCATCGTGAGAATGCTGTTGTCCTGCATCAACTGTAGGGCGAAATATATGCCGCTACTGCCCAGAGTGACGAGCAGTGCGGTCTTGAATATCTCGGCACGTTGCGACAGTTCGCGTAGCGAGTAGATGGCTATGAACCCTGCCACGAGCTGCACGATGATGAATTCGTACTGGTATTTTACTGCGGCGGCACAGATGAGCACCATTGTGACGTGAGCCGTGAAGGCCGTTCGCGAGTCGACAAACACGCGTATGAAAATAGGCGCTATGGCAAACGGCAATATGTATACGCTGAGCACGTTGTGCGTTATCATCAGCGATACTAGGATGGGGAATACGGTAATCATCACGTACAGCATGGCTATGCTGCGAGGCTTATCTAAATAATCCTTGCGGAACAAGCGCAGGTAAGTGGTGAACAGAAGTATAAGCGTGCCTACGAACAGCACCTGTCCGGCTATCGTAGACGGCACGGCACTTGCGCTGGCGCTTCGCCGTTTGGTCTCGCGCTCGAAGGAATTGAGCACCCTGTACGTGTAATCGTCTACTATTTCGCCCCTGTCAATGATTTTCTGTCCGCTCAGCACCATGCCGCTTGCCAGCGGTATTCCGCTCAGCATGTCGCCCAGCTCGCCCTCGCTGCGCTCCTCGTCGTAGATTATGTTCGGCTGGATATACTCGTTAAGGTTGCACCGTTGCAGAATCTGCCTCTGGGCGGCGAGCTTAGGGTCGGAGAAAAGTTGCTCGTATGCGGTCATCGTCGAGTACGTACACATGATTTCAACGCTCGTGGCCTTTTTTCCGCTAACTATGCGTATCATGCTCGTTGTGTCGCGGCTTATCTTTGAATACTCGAGCGCGTCCATCACTCCCGCGAGGTACAGCCTGTGCAGCCTGTCGGCTATCGTGCTTACGTATTCGGCAGGAAGCCCCGGTATGCCGTCCTTGTAGTTGTCGATAAAGCGCTTTACCTGCTCCTGTTCCACTTTTGCGTCGTAGTTGTAGTATGGCTCGAAGGCATCGGTAATGCTGTCCTGCTCTTCCTTTATGGTCTCCTCGGTTTTGTATATCGGGAAATCGAACTTTGCTATGAGCGAACTGTACATCCACGGCTTGCCCACGTCGTAACGGAATTGCGGGCCGCTGTTGCGTGGCAGGAACGACACTATTAATGCCACGGTAACCACTACCAGCGCCGTATAAACCAGCCAGCGGCCATGGTGGTGGGTGTTTGCGTTGTCAAATCTAATCATTTTCCGGGTAATGTAACTTTGCCCTGCGAAAATAATAAAAATCTGTGCCATTTTGCAAAAAATATTGTATTTTTGCACAAAAATAACTTTATCTTCATTAAAATACATGTCAGAAAGAAAAGTAAGGGTGCGTTTCGCGCCCAGTCCGACCGGTGCCTTACATATCGGCGGAGTACGCACAGCATTGTATAACTACCTGTTCGCCAAGCAGAATGGCGGCGAACTGATTTTCAGAATAGAAGATACGGACTCGTCGCGCTTCGTTCCAGGAGCCGAGGAATATATAATAGAGTCGTTCCGCTGGCTCGGAATAAAGTTTGACGAAGGCGTCAGTTTCGGCGGTTCGCATGGCCCTTACAGGCAGAGCGAGCGCCGGGCCATTTACAAGAAATACGTAGACCAGCTGCTCGATGAGGGCCGGGCGTACATCGCCTTCGACACTCCAGAGGAGCTTGAGGCCAAGCGCACGGAAATAAAGAACTTCCAGTATGACGCGCATACACGTTCGTTAATGCGTAACTCGCTTACTATGCCCAAGGAAGAGGTTGACCGCCTGGTTGCCGACGGGGCGCAGTATGTGGTAAGGTTCAAGGTTGAACCCGGCGAGGATGTGCATGTACACGACATGATACGTGGCGACGTGGTTATCAAGAGCGACATCCTTGACGACAAGGTTTTGTACAAGAGTGCCGACGAACTTCCCACTTACCATCTTGCCAATATCGTTGACGACCACTTGATGGAGGTAACACATGTCATTCGTGGCGAGGAGTGGCTGCCCAGCGCGCCGCTGCACGTGCTTCTTTACCGTGCTTTCGGATGGGAAGACACCATGCCGCGTTTTGCCCATTTGCCGCTGCTGCTTAAACCGGACGGTAAGGGTAAGTTGAGCAAACGTGACGGCGACCGACTCGGATTCCCCGTATTCCCGCTTGAATGGCATGACCCCAAGACCGGCGAAGTAAGCCGCGGATATCGTGAAGAGGGCTATTTCCCCGAGGCGGTAATCAATTTCCTTGCGCTGCTTGGCTGGAATCCCGGCACAGAGCAGGAGCTTTTCACGCTTGACGAACTTGTCAAACTGTTTGACATAACCAAGTGCAGCAAGGCCGGTGCCCGTTTCGACTACAAGAAATGTATCTGGTTCAACCACGAATATATCCTCCGCAAGAGCAACGAGGAGATTGCGGGCCTGTTCGCGCCTGTAGTTGCCGGCAACGGTGTAGACGAACCTCTGGAGCGTGTTACCCAAGTTGTGGCAATGATGAAAGACCGTGTAGACTTTGTCAAGGAGTTGTGGCCGTTGTGCTCGTTCTTCTTCATTCCTCCTACTGAGTATGACGAAAAGACGGTGCGCAAGCGTTGGAAGGCTGATTCGCCGCAGGTTATGGCCGAACTGGCAGATGTCCTTGAAGGTCTTGACGACTTCTCATTGGACAATCAGGAGCGTGTCGTCATGGCTTGGGTTGAGGATAAAGGATATAAGCTGGGCGACGTCATGAACGCTTTTCGCCTGGCCCTTGTCGGCATAGGAAAGGGTCCCGGCATGTTCGATATATCAGCCTTTCTCGGCAAGGAGGAAACCCTGCGCCGGCTTAGGAGGGCCATAGCGGTGTTGGGAAATTAAGAAATGAGAGTTAAGAATCGGAGAAACAATCAGTCGGTGATAGCTTTTAATGCCGTTTTTGTTGATTCTTGACTCTTATTTCTTTACTCGTTAACTCTTGATTCAACATTATGTACGAACTTATCATACGCTTATACTCGCTTGGAGTGGCAATAGCTTCGCTGTTCAACCCTAAGGCAAGGAAGATGCTTAAAGGAGGGCGTGAGGCCTTTGGTGTGCTTGCCGACAAGATTGACGGCTGCAGCCGCTATGCGTGGTTCCATGCGGCCTCGTTGGGAGAGTTCGAGCAAGGACGTCCGATTATGGAGCGTCTTCGTGTAGAGCATCCTGAGATGAAAATCCTCTTGACGTTCTTTTCGCCGTCAGGATACGAGGTCAGGAAAGACTACAAGGGAGCCGACATCGTATGTTACTTGCCGTTGGATACATACAGCAACGCCCGTAGGTTTGTTGAGGCGGCAAAGCCGGCGGTCGCGTTCTTCATCAAGTATGAGTTCTGGTGGAACTATTTGCGGTTGCTTAAACGCTCTGGCGTACCCGTTTACAGCGTCAGCAGTATTTTCCGTCCCGGCCAGGTGTTCTTCAGATGGTATGCGCGTCCTTACGCACGGGTGTTGCGTTGTTTTACGCGCTTCTTTGTCCAAAATGAAGAAAGCCGCAGGCTGCTTGGTTCTATGGGCATTACTGATGTGGACGTAACGGGCGACACACGCTTTGACCGTGTAATGCAGATTAAGCAGGCGGCAATGAAGCTGCCGCTTATTGACGCTTTCACTCACGGGGCTAAGGTGTTCGTGGCAGGCAGCAGCTGGCCACCTGACGAGGAGATTTTCATCCGCTACTTCAATGCTCATCCCGAGTGGCGGCTCATCATCGCGCCACACGTGGTGTCGGAAGACCATTTACGCCAGATAGAGAGGCGCCTTGAGCGCCCCGTAGTGCGTTATTCGCATGCCACGCCTGAAACGGTTGCCGGTGCAGGCTGCCTGGTTGTAGACTGCTTCGGACTGCTGTCGTCAATTTACGGATATGCAACGGTGGCATACGTTGGTGGCGGTTTCGGAGTAGGCATACACAATCTGCTTGAGGCCGCGGTGTGGGGCGTTCCGGTAATATTCGGCCCTAACAATGCACGTTTCCAAGAGGCGCAAGAGCTGAAGGCATGTGGCGGGGGGCTTGAAATATGTTCTTACGATGATTTTAAACATGTGTTTGATAATTTCAATGCCTCGCCGCAAGCCGTGATGGCTGCCGGTACTGAGGCTGCAAACTACGTCAGGGAAAAGGCGGGGGCAACGGATGTTATATTGAATGCTGTCGAGCCGAGGCTTCGTGCGTCCCTTTAATGGCTATAATCTGCCTTAAGAAAACTATCTAACCGATGATAAGACAGCGGCCGCGGCCATATCCTTGAAGGGTGTGGCCGCGTTTTATGTATGCAGTGTCATCATTTGCCGTGCGTCACGGGCCCATGCCGGTGATGTTGACGGATTACATTTTTGCTTACCATTATTACTGATTTACGCCTGAGTGCCTTTGTCTTGTCATGGTAAATGGTTACCTTTGCTCCTGCGTTAGGCCGTTGCTGTTTGCGCGCCTGATCGTCGTATAAAGTTCAATTGAGTAGTAATCATGTGGTTTGCAGTATTTTTCATCCTTCCGTTGGCCGGTCTCGTCTATGTGGCGTGGCATGTGTGGGCGTTGCTGCCCGTGGCCACGGTGTACCGATGGTGCGCGGTGGGCGTATGTATATTGGCGTTGGCCATGATGGTGATGAGCTTCGCGCGCGTTACCGAACATGTGCCGTTGTGGATGGCCAAGGTTGTGTACAATGTCGGGTATCCGTCGCTTTTCATAATGCTTTACGCTGTAATGGCGTTCCTTTTGCTTGATGTGCTCAGGCTGGTGCATGTCGTGCCGCGCCAGTGGCTTTATTCTAACGGTACTACAGCGACGGTTCTCGTGTTGTTGATTGCCGCCGTGTTCGTTTACGGAAACGTGCATTTCCATGACAGAAAGTGCCGTACTATCGGCGTGGAAACGGCCAAGCACTTGGATGGGGATGTTACGATCATGCTGATGAGCGACCTGCACCTGGGCTATCATATCGGTCCAAATGAGCTTGGGCGGATTGTGGACGTGGTAAATGCCGCACGTCCCGACCTGGTGTTGATTGCAGGTGACTTGATTGACGGCAGCCTGCGCCCGCTCGACGAGCAGCGTATGGCCGGAATCCTGCGCTCGATAAAGGCACCGGTGTATGCTTGTCCGGGCAACCATGAGTACTACGCAGGCATTGACAAGTCGGCCGACTTCATGCGCCGTGCCGGTATTACGTTGTTGCGTGACAGTGTGGCGACAGAGGGCGACCTGGTGATTATCGGGCGTGACGACCGCACCAACCGCCGCCGCAAGAGCCTTGGCATGCTGATGAAGGACGTTGACAGGGGACAGTATACCATACTTATGGACCACCAGCCGTATCATCTTGAACAGGCCGAGCGCGCGGGCGTTGACTTTCAGTTGAGCGGGCACACGCACCACGGCCAGGTATGGCCTATATCGTGGATAACTGATGCTGTGTATGAAGTGTCGCATGGCACTTACCGCCGCGGCGACACTCATTATTATGTATGTCCAGGCGTGGGGCTGTGGGGTGCTAAATTCCGTATCGGCACAGATTCGGAGTACGGCCTGCTGCGCCTCTCGAACCGTGGTTGACGGTCCCAGTGCTGTAGGCGGAGCGTAAACGGCGGTGTCGTTTTGCGTCATTTTATAAGGAAGGAAAGTTTACCCGAAATCCGTTAAGCATGATTTCGGGTTCTTTTTTTCCTCATTCTGTATTAAATAAAAGGCTTTATTCCATCACGTAAAACCGCGTTTCGCATTGAGAATAAGCACTTCTTTGAACGGTTTGCGTAGTCTCAGGATATGGCAGGCTGTGTACTCGAAAAAAAACAAAAGCTCGTTTCCCATGCTTTTATTTTGCTTTTCCCTCGTCTTGCATTATCTTTGCATATACTCTAACCTGTTAAAAACATAACCTTACGATAATTATGACAAGAGAAGAAGAACTACTCGCTAAAATCCAGGAGATGTGCGACCAAGATCTTGAGGCCGACGTCATTAAGATGATTGACGCTCTTCCCGACGGAGAACGTACGTACAAGGTGGTGGGGCTGCTTGCCCGTACGCTGTCTAACCTTGCAGGAATGATACGTTCCGGATATGTTGAGGACGTACAAGATCCCGACGCCCTTGACCGCAGGGCTCTTGAAATTCTTGCCGAGACGGCAGAGGAGGGCAAGGATGACCCCAACTGGTGGTGCCGCAACGGATATACACGTATGGGGCTTGGCATGGAATCCGAGGCTATTCCGTACTTCGAGCACGTAATGACACTTATCCCTGACGATCCCGAGACGCAGGAGTTCTGGAGCGACGTGCCTGAAGCGATAGGGCAGTGCAAGGCCATACTTGACTTCCTGGACCATCCCAAGGCGAAGGAAAAGCCTTATTTTATGAGGCGTTCGATGGTTATCTGCATACAGCGTGACGCCGCCTACCGTCTCGACATCGACCCGTTCGTGCCGCGCATCGCTGCCGTCGACGGTATAGAAGGGCTTGTCTGCGAGCGGGCAGGGGATGAAAGTGCATCTACGGTGGCGCACATCAAGGGGTGTTTCTACGGCGAGGAGTTCGACATGGAGATTGACCGCGTTGAAGATTTCGACCCTTCCGGTCTGCGTGTCTCCACTTACTTCAACGATTCGGATATTGAACTCGTGCAGGAACTGCACAGCGGTTATGCCGTAGACATGCGCTTCGGCACTGACGACCCCTCACGCTGGTTCCACCTGCAGATGTGCATCGCCGATATGGCTGTGCCCGACATGCTTGTGGCTTATGACCTGTCGGCATGCCAGGCGCTCTCCGGCTACCTCGTGCGGAGGATTGCCTCTTCAGCCGTACCGCCTCATCCCGACTTTGCGTACACCATCTGGGACGAGGCCGACAGCCGTGGAACTGACGTCTGGCTGTACACACGCGGACTTCAGAGGATGGGACTGCCTGACATTGAGATTATGCACAGCTCGCCCAAGCATGCCGTATGCCACCGCAAGCTGATTAGAGCCGTCGTTAAGTACATGTTCTGGAATCGCCACGACAAAGCCTCGTCCGTGCCGAAAATAGACTTGCCCGTAGCTTACATGGCAGGAGGTGTGCCTCTGTACGTGCGCCTGTTGCCCTGGCCCGAGGCCATTAAGGACGGCAGCCGCAGTGCCGGCACGCCGGGCTCATTGCGCACCCGCCTTAAGAGGATGAACTCCGACAGCTGCGTGATGTTCGCATATCCTGACGAACAGGCCGTTGCCGAAGACGTTTACCAGCCATTGTGGATGATGGACGACTTTCTTGACGACGGCCATGAAGACGACACGAAGTTCATCATCTGTGAGGAAGAGAACACTCGCATGCACCGCCTCGCCATGGAGACGTTTGACATAGTGGAGCGTGTGGCGCGCCTTACTCCGGAAAAGGTAATGCTGCGCCTGTGGCTTGAAGACGACGACGGTGAGTTGGACACGCTGTGGGCGCGCCTCATGAAATATGTTGACCGCAATAATTTTGAGATTAGGATAGAGGACGACGAGCATGCCGGCGAGGACAACGGCAGTCAGCTTGCCTTTATCGACGAGACCGACGAGCGTATATCGACATGGCTTATCGAGGCCGGCGAGCATTGTGTCACTCCGGAAAGCATTTATCTGCTTGACGCCGAGCCTGGCCTGAAAAAGGAGCTGGGACTGGAGTGACACGCGTCGGACGGCGATGTGTCGGCATGGCGCGGGGCTTATTGCATGCCGCTTCATGCCGTGGAACAGGCAAAAAATAAAGGCGGCTCGAATGTTCGAGCCGCCCCGTTGTAATTCTAAATAAATAAATTAGCCTAAGCTAATAGCCTCTGACGGACATACATCCGCGCAAGTGCCGCACTCTGTGCACATGTCAGGGTTGATTGAATACTTCTCGCCCTCAGAGATTGCTCCTGCCGGACATTCGTCGATACATGTACCGCATGCGATACAGTCGTCACCAATTACGTAAGCCATAATGTTCTTGTTTTATTTTAGTTAATAATGTTTTGTACCTACTTTTGTACACTGCAAAGGTAATACAATTATCTTTAATACCTATTTTTAGGTATTTGTTTTTAGATTGTTTAACGCTTATTTTATTAAACCTGCGCGTAAAAAGAACAAAGTGTGGAGGTGTTCGTTTTTGCGTATGCCGTGCGTCTTTGGCGTGCCTGTCGGTAAATGTTGCCGTGGTATGGCTTTGCGCCCTGCGTCATTCAAAGTAAAACGACAGCACTATCATCTTGCTGTGGGCCTCGTTTATGGATCTTGCGTATATGCGCATGTTCTCGTCGCGCAGCCGGTCGGCGTGTTTCGTGTCGAGGCTGTTGATGAGGCTGTAGCAGAACTTCAGCTCGGGGCGCAGCTTGAAGAATGGCAGGTAGATGTCGCAGCCGAGTCCTACTTCAAGCATTATGTCGTAGCGTTTCAGCCGTACATAGTCGTTGTCGCCGCCCGAGAGGTTCACCATGGGGTCTATTCCCGCCATTATGTAGGGCCGCGCGTTGTCAAGCCGCGGCGCGGCGAACAGCAGGTTGAGCGGCACGCCTATGTATACGGTCTTCATGTCCTGCGTCTGTACGATGGGTTCTCCGTTCTCCAGGCGGTCGGTATGGTTGTACAGTGTCAGGTGGCGGTTGCCGAAATATAGCGTCGGAGCCATGCGGAAGGCGAAGTGCTGGCTAAGCCTCAGCTCGCCGAGCACGCCGATATTGAAGCCCATGTCCCATCTGTCCTGGTCGCATGTTATGAGCGTTTCGCCCTGCGTGCCGTCCTCGTTCATCACCGTCTGCGGCCCGATGTTGCCGAACTCGATGTCCTGGAAGTGCGTGCCTACCACTACGCCGAAGTGGAACGGGCGCAGGTCGGTATATGGCCGGTTCTGTACGGCGTTGCCTTGGGCGGCGGCATGCATGGCCACGGCCGATAGTATGATTATGGAAAACAGTTTTCTCATTATTCAATATAACGGTGATATTGGTTGAATATTTTGTCGTCAGGTTATGAAAAATGGATTTTTAGGCTTTGTGGCGTGGCCGTATATAGTGCCGGCGGCGCCCGGTGGTTATGCCAAAGGCCGTCTTTCGCAACGTGAAAGACGGCCTTTGGCCTTGTGTTTTGCGGCCTTTTACATTGCGAAAGGCCGCCTTTTATGAAGCGGTATGTTTTACTTGCTTTCGAGGTTTACGATAATCCTGCCTATGAAAATGCCGTGCTTGCCGTTCTGGTCGTTGGGAATGTCCCTGCCGTCAAGGTCCTTGATATATTTCATTTGTTCTAAGTAAGTGTGCGAATGGCCACCGAGCACGATGTCAACGTTCCTCACTTGCGGCATAAGCTCGGTGTCGTCAAGGCCGAGTATGTCCCATCCGAGATGCGAAAGGCATATCACCACGTCACACTTCTCTTTCTCCTTAAGCGTGCGTGCCACGTCGTTGGCCGCCTTTACGGGGTCGTTGTATTTCACTCCTGCGCACGATGTGGCGAGCACGAGGCCGTCGAGTTGCGGCGAAAGGCCGAACACTCCTATCTTCAGTCCGTCGCGCCTGATGACGGTGTATGGCTTGACTATTCCCTCGAGAGGAGTTCCCGTAAAGTCGTAGTTGGCGCACACGATAGGGAACTTGGCTTTCCTGAACAGGCGCGCCATGTTCTCCACGCCGAAGTCAAACTCGTGGTTGCCTATCGTGGCGGCGTCGTAGCCCATGAGGTTCATCAGTTCAACCTCAACGTCTCCTTTGTATAAGGTATAGTAAGACGAGCCTTGCGAGAAGTCGCCGCTGTCGAGCAACAGCAGTTGCGGATAGCGTTGGCGTTCTTGCCTGAGCATTTCCGTACGGCGGATGAAGCCTCCGCGTCCTGCGAGCATGGTGTCTGCAAGGTGCGCGTTGAGCGGATATATGCAGCTGTGGGTGTCGTTGGTGTGCAGTATTACAAGCTTTTTGCCCCTTGCCTGCAAGGTTGTCATGGCCACAACGGCCATGAGCGCAATGATTATAAAGCGTTTCATTTTTCTTCAGTCTTTATTCGTCCTTCTATGCGTGAGCTTACGCTGATGCCCTGCGACATCTTTTCCTTCATGTATTTCATTATGATGAAGCGCACGTTGTTGTCCTTGCTTTGTGGCGACTTGACGTCGATGGCCGCCTTGAATGCCGCCATGTTGTCGTTGCCCTGCGCCACGTAGTCCAGTGTTGCCACGCGGTATTTGGCATTTGGGTCAATATCCTTGCCGTCCAGTCTGGCCGACTTCAGTCCGCCGTCCTTGGTTATCACGAGCTCTACTCCATGGCTTACGCCCTCTCCTCCTGCTGCCGCTATCTGTCCGAACAGTTCGAGTACCCTGTCGCCTGTAAGCGTGACGAAGCATATCTTGTTCTCGAAAGGCGCCACGTCGAGCACGTCGCCGTATGTCACGTCGCCCTTGGCGAATGCCGAGCGAATGCCGCCGATGTTGTACACGGCGAAGTCCAGTTTTTCGGAATAGTCCTTTCCGCACCACACGAGGATGTCCGCAAGCAGGTTTGACAGCGGGCTTTCCGGCCTTTCGGCATACATGTATTCCGACGTGCGACCTACTACGGGGCTCATTATGCTGTCTACATGCCGCTTGTATGGCGCGATGAAGTCGGCCACCTCCTTTGCCGGCGTACCGTCATACGTGCTGTCTATGAGTATGCGCGAGCGCTCATAACCTGTTATCCTGTATCCTGTCGAGCAGGATACGGCCATCAATGAAGCGGATATAAGTCCGCAGAAAATCAGTTTGTTACGCATGTTTTTATATGAAAAATCGATGCAAAGTTAGGCAAAAAGGCAAACAGGGCAAAGAAAAATGTAAAAAAATCAGGTTACGTTTGGCCATGATGTGGAAAATGACTACCTTTGCACCGCTTTCCGCGTAATCGCTGACAGGAAGAAGAGTTGCCTCGTTATGTTGCGCCGGAACGATGAACAAATTTAATTATAAAACAACAATGGATTTAATTAAAGTTGCTGAAGAAGCATTTGCAACCGGCAAGAAGTTTCCTGAGTTCAAGTCAGGTGACACTGTAACTGTCGCTTACAAAATCATCGAGGGTTCAAAGGAGCGTATCCAGCTCTACCGTGGCGTCGTAATCAAGATCTGCGGCCAGGGTGACAAAAAGCGCTTCACCGTCCGTAAAATGTCAGGAACTGTCGGTGTAGAGCGTATTTTCCCGATTGAGTCTCCTAACATTGACAGTATCGAAGTGAACAAGGTTGGTAAGGTTCGCCGCGCCAAGTTGTATTACCTTCGTAAACTTACTGGTAAGAAAGCCCGTATTGCAGAGAAGAGGGTTCTTACGAAGAAAGACTAATCAAGGCAACATGCATGAGTCAAGGGGTGATGATAGCTTACGGCTTTCTTCACCCTTATTTTTTTATCCATGTGTGTGATTAATTGCGTTGGCAAGCCTCATTGATGGCGCTATACGGCAAAATGTCATACGTAAAGCGGCCACCCAGAACATGGGTGGCCGCTTTACGTATGACATTTTGGCTTTGTTTTACAGTATAGCCTCGAATTTTTCCTGCAGTTTTGACTTCGTAGTGGCTCCTACAAACTTGTCAACGATTTCGCCGTTCTTGAAGAACAGGATTGTAGGGATATTCCTTATGCCGAACTCGAGGGCAAGTTCGTCATTCTCCTCGACGTCGCATTTTCCCACTACAAGGCGTCCGTCATACTCCTCTGCCAGCTCGGCTATAATGGGAGCGATAGTCTTGCAGGGACCGCACCACGTAGCCCAGAAGTCAACTACCAACGGCAGGTCGCCGTTCTTATAGCTCTCGAAGTTCTCTGTTGTGATTTTTACTTCCATTGTAAAATAGTTTTTTGTTTATGATAATTATTGAGTTTATGTCTTTTTAATAGCAAACACTATGCCAATTATGCGTCAGTTTATCGTGTATCCAAGCGCCTCGTTGCTTTTTATGAACGATATCAGTTCCTTGCATACGTCCACTTTTCCAGTCTTGCTGTATAGTGTGAATGGCCTTGCCCCGTTGCTGTCGTGCACACTGAAGTACAGTTGTGTATTGCCGGGGCTGTCTTTTATCATTGTCACAAGGTCTGTAACGGTGGTGTCGTCGAGTTTTGCGGCGTCGAGGGTTATGGTCAGCTTCTCTATCTGCAGGTCTTTCACGGTTTGCAGGTATTGTATGTCCGTAACGCGCATTTCCATCATGTTGCTGCCGCGGAAGCGTTGTACGAACTGTGCCTTGACCATCACGGTACATCCCTCGATAAGCATGCCTTTCCATTTACCCCATTCCTCGCCGAAGAACGCAAGTTCGCCTGAGCCCTCAAAGTCTTCTATCGTGACAAAGCCGCATGGTTTTCCTGTTTTCGTAAACTTGCTCCTTGACATTGTGACGATACCTCCCAGTACTATTTCCTGTTTTTTTGAAAGTTCCTGTTTGTCTGCAAGTTCGGAGCAATGGGTGTTGCACAGGTTGTTGAGAATTACCTCGAAGTCGTCAAGTGGGTGTGCGGAAAGGTAGATTCCGACGAGGTCCCGCTCACGGTTTAGTTTCTCAATGCTGCTCCAGCTGTCGCCTTCTGGTATTTGGGGGGTGGCGATATCCACGCTGTCGATGCCTCCGAAGAGAGAGTTTTGGGCTTCGCTTTTCTCCTGTTGGTACAACTGTCCGTAGCGTACGAGGGCGTCAAGGAACACGTCGCCCTTTGAATTGCGTGCGAAATAGCTTTCGCGCTTAATGTTGAAGCTGTCAAAACCTCCGCTCAGCACAAGGCTTTCAAAGCACTTGCGGTTGCATGCGGCAAGGTTTACGCGTTGTGCCAGGTCAAAGATGTCTTTATACGGACCGTTTTGTTCGCGCTCGTTGATGATGGCCTCGGCTGCGGCCGAGCCCATGCCTTTTATCGCAGCGAGTCCGAAACGTATCGCTCCCTGCTTGTTTACGCTGAACTTCTGTCGGCTCTCGTTTACGTCGGGACCCAATGTTCTTATGCCCATGACCTTGCATTCGTCCATGAGCTTGGTTATTTCAGTTATGTTGGTATAGTTGCGGCTCATTGTGGCGGCCATGTATTCGGCAGGGTAGTGTGCCTTGAGGTAAGCCGTCTGGTATGCCACCCACGAGTAGCACGTAGCGTGACTCTTGTTGAATGCGTAGCTGGCAAACTTTTTCCAGTCTTCCCAGATCTTGTGAAGTGTCTCGTGTTTGTAGCCGTTCTTCTCGCCACCTTCGTAGAAGAGTCCCTCCAAATGGTTCATCTTCTCGATTTGTTTCTTTCCCATCGCCTTGCGAAGTGTGTCGCTTTGGCCTCGGGTAAAGCCTGCCAACTGGCGGCTGAGGAGCATGACTTGCTCCTGGTAGACCGTGATACCGTATGTATCCTTGAGGTATTTTTCCATGCAAGGTATGTCATACGTTATTTTCGAAGGGTCGCGTTTACGCTCGATAAACTCGGGAATGTAGTCCATAGGGCCAGGCCTGTAGAGGGCGTTCATGGCTATGAGGTCTTCGAACACGGTAGGGTGAAGTTCGCGTAAGTACTTCTGCATTCCTGCGGACTCAAACTGGAATGTACCTATAGTGCGGCCGTCGCTGTATAATTTATATGTATCGGGGTCGTCGATAGGTATGGTGTCGAGGTCTATGATTTTGCCTGTTGACAGGCGTATGTTCTCAACAGCTTCTTTAAGTATAGACAAAGTCTTAAGCCCGAGGAAGTCCATCTTTATCAGTCCGGTCTCCTCTATCACGCTGCCTTCATATTGCGTGCAAAGCAGTTTGTGGCCGGTTTCCTTGTCGTCGGCTGTGGATACGGGCACCCAGTCGCTTATCGGGTCCCTGCATATGATTGTTCCGCAGGCGTGGATACCGGTATTCCTGACGTTTCCCTCGAGCATTTTGGCATACTCAATGGTTTCGTGCAGGCGTGGATCGGTTGAAGCCTCGGCCTCGCGCAGCTCCCTTACGCACTTGATGGCGTTCGTAAGGTTCATCTTCAGGCCGTCAGGCAGTCGGTCAGGTATGGCCTTGCACAGTCTGTTCGACTCTTCCAGAGGCAGTTTTTCCACGCGTGCCACGTCCTTGATGGCAAGTTTGGTTGCCATGGTACCGTACGTTATGATGTGCGCCACTTTGTCAGCGCCGTATTTCTGGGTTACCCAATCAAGCACCTTTCCGCGTCCGTCATCGTCGAAGTCGGTATCAATATCGGGCAGCGAGATACGGTCAGGGTTGAGGAATCGCTCGAACAGCAGGTCGTACTTTATGGGGTCTATCTTTGTTATGCCAAGACAGTAAGCCACTACGGAGCCTGCAGCACTGCCACGTCCTGGCCCTACCATCACTCCGAGCTCGTCACGTGCGGAATTGATAAAATCCTGTACGATAAGGAAGTAGCCCGGGAAGCCCATCGTCTTCATTATGTACAGCTCGAACTTTACGCGCTCCTCTACCTCTTCGGGTAGTGGGTCGCCGTATAGTTTGCGTGCTCCTTCGTATGCAAGTTTGGCCAGATAGTCAGCCTCAAACTTTATTCTGTATATCTTGTCGTAACCTCCGAGTTTCTGGATTTTCTTCTCTCCTTCTTCGCGCGACAGCACAACGTTGCCGTTTTCGTCCTGCGTGAACTCGTCGTAGAGCTGTTCCTCGGTGAATTTCCTGCGGTATTCCTCTTCCGTGCCGAACTCTTCCGGAATAGGGAAGAACGGCATTATAGGGGCGTGGTCAATGCTGTACGTCTCTACCTTGTCAAGCACTTCGCATGTATTAGCCAAAGCTTCGGGTACGTCGGCGAACACCTCGTTCATCTCCTCTCTCGTCTTGAACCATTCCTGCTTGGAGTAAAGCATACGGTTGGGGTCGTCAAGATCCTTGTTGGTCGCAAGGCATAGAAGGCGGTCGTGAGCCTCGGCGTTCTCCTCGTCAACGAAGTGGCAGTCGTTTGTACATACCAGCTTGATGCCGTATTTGCCGGCCAGTTTAATCAGTTCACGGTTGGCTTTCTGTTGCAGCGGATATGTTTCGCGGTTGGCGCGGATGTGCGGATCCTTGACTTGGTGGCGCTGCAGTTCGAGGTAATAGTCGTCGCCGAACACGCGTTTGTACCACTGTATGGCCTCCTCGGCGCCCTCGATGTCGCCCTTGAGGATTTTCGCGGGCACCTCACCCGCGATGCATGCCGAGCATACTATCAGTCCTTCGTGGTATGTCTCGAGGTCGGCGCGGTCGGTACGTGGGCGCATGTAGAATCCGTCAACCCACGCGCGGCTTACCAGCTTGATAAGGTTTTTGTAGCCTTTATAGTTCTTTGCCAGCACAATAAGGTGGTAGCCGCTCTGGTCGCCCATGTCTTTCACCTTGTCTTCCTTCGTTCGCCTTGCCACGTACATTTCGCATCCGAGTATCGGCTTGAACTCAGGTTTGCCCTGTTCCTTCAGCTCGCCGTTCTTCTTCTTGCAGTAGTTGAAGAACTCCTTTATGCCGAACATGTTGCCGTGGTCGGTCACGGCCATGCCCCTCATGCCGTTGGCAATGGCCTTGTCTACCAGCTTCTTGATACTTGCCTGTCCGTCAAGAATGCTGTAATAAGTATGTACGTGAAGATGGACGAAATCTTGCATATCCTGTATTGGGGTGTTTCAGTTGGAGCGTCAAAGTTAAGACGAAAAAACGAGACGGCCAAAATATAAGTGTGAAAAAATCATGTCGTATGCCAGCCGTTAGCCTTTCCCGTTGTGTCTGTCGGTATTCCGTGCGGTGTTAAGTTTCCTTAAGATTGGTATCGTTGACGCTTCTGTAATGCTGTCGGCGCTCGGCATTCAGGCTTTCGCGCGAAAAACAGGCTGAAATTTCATCTTTCCGTAAATGTCTGAATACCAGTGTGATACATTAAAACGACGTTGTTTGATTGTGCGAATGACGTATATTGCATATTATAAAATATCCATTCGCATAGTAAAAGACGGTCTTTTAGGTTATTAAACACGGTCTTTCGCACAGCCAAAGACCGTGCTTTGCATGGCGAAAGGCTGTCTTTTACACGCTGTTTAGCCTCCGATTTCATGCGAATGGCATATGTTTTATTAGTAGAAACATCCGTTCTCGTTATTTTGTACGCTACTTCCTGTACTATCGCAAACTGGTTCGCATTTTTATTTTGTCATGATTTCGGATAAGAAAAACTCCGCCTTTTCGCTTCTGGTTTTCTCTGTCCGTGGGGCTATACGCCGCCAAGTCCAGCCTAATATGCCCGCGTTCCTACGTGTTCCGGCGGTATGCCTTTCGTGTACTAACGTTATTTAATAATTGGTTATGCTTTTTTTTCGTAACCTCAAGGCAATTATTTGTCTCGCCTATGGTTTTATAATAAAGGAAAGGACAAAATATCATGACTATGAAGAAGTTGTTTTTAATGGTGATAGCCGTTATTTTCGGCGTTGTTGCCGCTACGGCCCAGGATGAAAAGCCACGTAAGCTTACCAAGCAGGAACGCAAGGCTTTGCGCGAACGTATAGACAGTCTGAAGTATGCCCAGGCTGAAGGCTCGATAATGGACAGCATGTTCGTGCTTGAGGCTGACGAGGTCGTGTTTAAGCGTGGATACACGGCCCACGTCACGTCAAATACCAATTTTGTTGCCGTCGAGGGCGACCAGGCCGTCGTACAGGTAGCCTTCAACGTGCCGTGGAGCGGTTTTAACGGCTTGGGAGGCATTACCGTAGAGGGGCTTGTGTCAAAGTATGAGACGCGCAAGGACAAGCGTGGCAACCTGTATCTGGACATGAGCGTCAACGGCAGGGGCATATCCGCCCAGGTATCTATAACCCTTCTTGCCGGCAGCAACCGTGCCACGATAACCATCTTACCGAACTTCCATTCCGGACGGCTCACGCTTAACGGCGTCATCGTGCCTGAAGAGGAAAGCACCGTGTTCAAGGGCACTACGTTATAGGTGCCCCTTTCAGCCGCCTTTGGCACGATGCATAGCCCTCGGCGGCTGAATTTTGTTTGCCATCTTCAAATTTTCCACAAAGACGCATGATACCTTTGCGCAGGATTTTAAGCAACAGGTATCATGAACAAGACAACCGATTATCAGTTTACGGTAATCGTTCCGGTTTATAATGAGGCGGATAATATCAGCCGGCTTGAACGGCGCTTGGCTGCATTCCTGCCTGTGGCAAGGCTAAAGTCATGCGTTCTGTTTGTCGACGACGGCTCTACTGACGGCAGCCGCGGGCTTATCGTCGACGCATGCCGCCGTAACAACGATTTTTATTACATATTCTTCGAGCGTAATTGCGGGCTCAGCGCGGCTGTCAAGGCCGGTATTGACTGCGCCCGCTCGCCTTATGTCGGCTATATCGATGCAGATCTCCAGACCGCGCCCGAGGATTTCAACCTACTGCTTGAGTACGCAGGCAGCTACGAACTTGTCATGGGTATCCGTGCCGAGCGTAAGGACTCGCTGTTCAAGCGGTTACAGTCGCGTGTGGCCAATGCGTTCCGTCGCATGATGACGCACGACGGCGTGGAGGATACGGGGTGTCCGCTAAAAGTAATGCGCACGGCCAATGCCCGCCTTATGCCATTCTTTACGGGCATGCACAGGTTTATACCCGCGCTAATGCAGTTGCAGGGATGCAAGGTCAAGCAGGTGCCCGTGAGGCACTTCCCGCGTACTGCCGGCAAGTCGAAGTACCATCTGCGCAATCGCCTTATAGGCCCCTTTGTCGACTGTTTCGCTTACAGATGGATGAGGAAACGCTACATTAATTACAGGATAACGGGCGGCAATCTGTCGTGAAATGTCTATGAACGCGTTGGCAGTGCTGGCCATCGGAGCCATGGCCCAAGTGTTTTTCTTGGCTCGCGTGCTTGTACAGTGGATATTGTCAGAGCGTGCCCACAAGGTGCTTTCGTCCTCGTTGTTCTGGGTTCTGAGCCTTGCCGGGGCCTACCTGCTGTGCATTTACGGTTGGTTGCGCCATGATTTTGCGATTGTCATGGGGCAGTTTGTCTCTTATTATGTTTATTTATGGAACCTTAAACAGAAGGGCGTGTGGGGCCGTCTGCCTCTTGCGCTGCGACTTGTGCTGCTGTTCACTCCGCCTGTAGTGTTGCTGCTTGTCGTCAATAACGCGTCGGCATTCGTGCATGAGTTCTTCTTTAATACCGACGTTCCGTTGTGGCTGTTGCTCTTTGGGGCGTTCGGCCAGTTGCTGTTTACGTTCCGTTTCGTTTACCAATACGTCTATTCCCGGCGCAGGCAAGTGTCGGCGCTGCCTGCGGGCTTCTGGATTATCAGTCTTGCGGGCTCCGCCTCCATCTGTGTTTACGGTCTTTTGAGGTGCGATTTGGTGCTCATCGTGGGCCAGTCGTTCGGTATCGTCGCGTATGCCCTTAACCTATGGATAGGCCGTGGGGCTAAAATATAATGTCATGAAATACCGTGTGTATATCCTTGTGCTGCTTGCGTTCGTGCCGTTAATGCTTCTTCGTGACGTCACCCCGAACAATGAACTAAGGTATCTAAGCATTACCGACGAGGCGATACGTAACGGTACGTTGTTCGCCTTTACCAATCATGGCGTGCCTTATGCCGACAAACCCCCTCTGTATTTCTGGCTCTTGATGGCCGGCAAGGCGTTGTTCGGCAGACATTGCGTGTGGTTTCTGTCGCTGTTCTCGCTCGTTCCGGCATTTGTAACGGCGTTTACGATGGGACGGTGGACGGCAGGAGAATCGGGCGAGAGGCTTGCCCGCACAGGCGAACTGCTGCTACTTACGTGCGGACTGTTTGCCGGCATGGCCGTATTCTTGCGCATGGACATGCTCATGTGCATGTTCATAACGCTGTCGGTGCGAACGTTTTACGACTTGGTTGACGGCCGCGGCAACGTCAGGCTTAAGCGTGTGCTGTTTCCGTTGTACCTGTTTCTTGCGTTGTTCAGCAAGGGACCGCTCGGTTTGTTGCTGCCGTTGGCAGGCACGGTGACGTTCCTCTTCGCTACGGGACGCGGCAGGACGCTGTGGCGTTATTGGGGATTTACGACGTGGGCGGTGCTCGCCGTGCTCTTGGCAGCGTGGTTCCTGGCCGCTTATCTTGAGGGAGGAAGCGCTTACTTGCATAACCTTCTGTTCCACCAGACTGTCGACCGGGCCGTCGACTCGTTCCATCACAAGGAGCCGTTCTACTATTATTTATTGGCGTATTGGTATTCATTCGCGCCTTGGTCGCTGCTGTTGGCGTATGTTATTGTTGACGGTCTGCGCCGTAAGGCTGCCCTGTCGGACATGCAGAAGTTGCTGCTTTCCATGGTATGCGCGTCATTGGTGGTGCTGTCGGCTGTCAGTTCAAAGATACAAGTCTACCTTTTGCCGGTCTTTCCTTTCGCCGTTTTTCTTGCGTCGTCCATGCTTGGTGGCGTCCGCAGGGGGCGTTTGCTTACGCTGTCGCTCGCCATTCCGGCCGTGGCCTTTGCCTTGGGGCTGCCTTTTGCGGCATGGGGCGCGGTTCACGGAATGCCGTATATGGATAATGTATGGGCCGTGCTGGCGGGCGCGGCGCTTTCGGTGGGCGGTGTATTTGCAGTTTTCAGGCTCCGCGCCGGCCGCACAGTGACGGATGTTGTGCGTCCGCTAGGGGTTGGCATGCTGGCAGGCGTGTTTTTCATGGGCTTTTCGTTCCCCTCAATCAACAGGCTGTTGGGCTTCGGTGAGCTGTGCGGCGAGGTCCGGCGCGCGGCTGTCAGGCAGCATACCGAGCGCTATTTTACGTTCGGTATAGGGCGTTCGGAGAATATGGACGTATATCTTGGCACGTCAGTAACGCCTGTCGGCGAGGCCGGTCTTGACTCCGTCGCGTGTGCGCGTGGCGTGCTTATGGTCGACACAACGGCTGCGGGAAAAATGCCGCCCGCTATCCGCCGCTGCGGCATGCGCACCGTGGGACGTTATGGCGTGGTGGTGATGAAGTGACGTACGGCAGTTCGTAATGATTAAAACAACTATCGTTTATGAAGATTTTGATAACAGGCGCGGCCGGGTTTATCGGTTCGGCCGTAGTTGATGAAATGCTTTCCGAGGGTCATGAAGTGGTAGGGATAGACAATATCAACTCATACTATGACACGGCCTTGAAGTATGCCAGACTGGCAATGGCCGGCATACGCCAGGACGAAATACGCGAGGACAGAATCGTGCAGAGCGTCACGGGGACGGCATACAGGTTTGCCAAGGTGGACATTACCGACCGCGTAGGACTGGCACGGCTGTTCGCCGGCGAGCGGTTTGACGCCGTGGCCAACTTTACCGCGCAGGCTGGAGTGCGTTATTCGCTCGAGAATCCTTACGCCTACGTGTCGTCAAACGTGGTAGGCTTCCTCAACCTGCTTGAGGACTGCCGGCAATACGGCGTGGACAAGCTGGTGTTCGCCAGCTCGAGCAGCGTGTACGGAGCCGGCCTGCAGACGCCTTACAGGGAGAGTCTCGTTACCGATACGCCCGTAAGCCTGTATGCCGCGACAAAGAAAAGCGACGAACTTATGGCCTACGCCTACAGCCGCCTGTTCGGCATAAAGGCTACAGGGCTGCGCTTCTTCACCGTCTACGGCCCGTGGGGACGTCCGGACATGGCGCCCTATATCTTCATGAAGGCAATAACGGAGGGGCGCCTAATACATGTGTTCAACCACGGAAGGATGAGCCGCGACTTTACTTTCATAAGCGATACCGTGGCCGGCGTTAAGGCGGCCATGGGCCATACGCCCGTGAGCGAGGTGCCGTTCGCGGTGTACAACGTCGGCAATTCGAGCCCTGTTAGCCTGCTCGACTTCATCCGTTCGCTCGAGAACGTCACCGGGCGTAAGGCCGACATGCGCATGGAGGGCATGCAGGCAGGCGACATGCAGTGTACATACGCCGACATATCGCTCATCAGCGAAGAGTGCGGTTACAGCCCGAAGGTAGGCCTTGACGAAGGCATTGCGCGCTTTTACGAATGGTTCAAGGCGTACAACGGTAACGGGTGATTTAGTGAAAGACGGTCTTTGGGCTTCCAAAAGGCCGTCTTTCGCGAGCTAAAAGGCCACCTCTTGCAGGCTAAAAGACGGCCTTTTGCAAAGCCGTTTTTTGCTCGTGTGTATATGTCTGATAACCAATGAATTAAATATTTGTTGGATTTTGTGTTTATGAATGTCCGCAAAGCTCCCATTCATTAGTAGTTAAAGGATTTGAAGTAGTTACCGTTCGCTTCGCTCACTAAGGAGTTAAAGACAAATGCCTTGTTGGTTTATGCCTTATTAATGGCGGTCAGGTTAATGGCGGACGTTCATATTGTGTTTTTATAATTGCTTGCATTAAGTTTTTTTCAGGTGGTAGATTCTTTTAATCCAGGCGGCCGCATGCTGGATTATGGACAGATGTCGTATAGCCTGAAGCAATCGTCAGGTAGGCAAATAAGATGTTGCGGCATTGGCCGTCGGGCATGTCCGGTTGCGGCAGAAGGCAGCGTCGCGCTTACGCCCGATAACTCCATAAAAACTTTACGCCGGCCAATTTTCGCATTTCTTAACCCCTGTTTCCTGATAATTTTGCGTACCTTTGCATCGCTGGAACAATCATTAAAATGCACAAGAGGGACAACTACACTTTTCTTACGTCCGCGCCGGTACATAACGTCATACTGACCATGGCCGCTCCCACGATAATAAGCATGCTCGTGACGAGTGTGTACAACATCGTCACGACATTCTACGTGGGCCGTATCAGCACCCAGGCCACGGCAGCCGTAGGCATAGCCTTCTCCGTTATGTCGATAATCCAGGCGGTAGGCTTTACCTTCGGACAGGGGTCGGGCAACTATATCTCGCGCGAGTTGGGCGCGCGCCGCCACGACAACGCCTCGCGCATGGCGTCCACGGGCTTTTTCTGTGCCGTCGCCACGGGGCTTGCCATCTGTATCGCGGGCCAGCTCATGCTCGAGCCGTTGGCTGTGTTGCTCGGCTCAACGCCAACCATCCTGCCGTCGGCAAAGAGCTATCTGTCGTTCATCTTCCTTGCCGCCCCGTTCATGTGTGGCGCGCTATGCCTCAACAACCAGATGCGTTTCCAGGGCAACGCGGCCTACGCCATGTTCGGAATACTTACCGGAGCGGTAATAAACGTGCTTCTCGCGCCCGTACTCATATTCGTGTTCGGCATGGGGATAACCGGCGCCGGACTGTCAACATTCGTGGGTGAGACATGCAGCATGTTCGTGCTCTTGTGGATGACGCACAAGGGCGGCACGATACGCATTCACCTCCGCAATTTCGCCTTGCGCGCATCGCTGTTCAAGGAGATTCTTGCCGGCGGCACTCCATCGTTCACCCGTCAGGGCATGGCAAGTATAGGCGTGGCAATGCTGAACGTTGCCGCAGGCCGATTCGGCGACGCCGCCATTGCCGGAATGTCGATAGTAGGGCGTATATGCTTCGTGATTTTCGCCGCCGTAATAGGACTGGGGCAGGGATTCCAGCCGTTGTGCGGCTTCTGTTACGGCGCCCGGCTCTATTCAAGGGTGCGCGAGGGATACTGGTTCATAGTGCGCCTGGGCACAGTGTTTCTCGTGTTCTGTGCCGTGCTCGGCTTCTCTTTCTCGTCAGAGTGCATAGCCCTGTTCCGCCATGATCCGGCCGTCATAGACGTAGGCCGCGTGGCCTTGCGGTGGCAGCTCGTAACGTTGCCGCTCGGGGCGATAGTGATGTACACCAACATGATGATGCAGACGATACGCAAACCGTGGCAGGCCAACATCCTGGCGGCTTCGCGCAACGGCCTGTTCTTCATCCCCTTGATTATAATCCTGCCGCATTTTCTCGGCCTCCAGGGTGTGGAGATGTGCCAGGCTTGCTCTGACGTGTGCTCTTTTATACTGGCCGTGCCGATAGCGGTCAACGGCTTCGGGGCGCTGAAAGACTGACATGGCGGCGCGGTTATCCCGCCGGCCATGCGCCGTAACACTCCACGCCGGTCACATTTTTACCCGCAATGGCGCAAAAAATGCTTCTACGCGGCAATAAAACGGGCCGTCGGCCGTTATACCATAATAATATAACTAAAATAAATCAATGTTTAATTAACCTAATCATGAAACAAAACAATTCCGGCAGCAAGGCTTACCTATTCTCCATCGTGCTCGTTGCTGTCCTTGGCGGATTGCTCTTCGGCTATGACACCGCCGTCATATCAGGAGCCGAAAAGGGCCTGCAGGCGTTCTTCCTCGGCGCCGAAGACTTCACTTATACCGACTCGTGGCATGGCTTCACGTGTGCCAGCGCACTCATAGGGTGCATAATCGGAAGCGCCGTCTCGGGATATCTTGCGTCAAACTGGGGCCGTAAGAAGTCGCTGATATTCGCTGGTATCATGTTCTTCATCTCCGCTCTCGGCTCAATGGAGCCCGAGTTCTTGTTTTTCGAGCATGGACACGCCGACTTCCCGCTTCTCATAGCGTTTAACATCTACCGTGTGATAGGCGGCGTAGGCGTCGGTCTGGCCTCTGCCATCTGTCCTATGTACATTGCGGAGGTGGCTCCGTCAAACATACGCGGCACGCTCGTGTCGTGGAACCAGTTTGCGATTATCTTCGGCCAGCTCGTGGTGTATATGGTAAACTTTTTCATCCTTGGCGACCATACCAATCCTGTAATAGAGTCAATAGGTCAGGGCATGAGCGCCGTAATGCCCGGCAGCGACCCCTGGACGATAGCTACGGGCTGGAGATACATGTTCGGTAGCGAGGCAGTTCCTGCCGGCCTGTTTGCCATACTGATATGTTTTGTGCCAGAAACTCCGCGATATCTCGTTATGGCAGGCCAGGACACGAAGGCCCTTGCGGTGCTTACAAAAATCAACGGTGACGCCGCCGGCCACGAGATTCTCGACGAGATAAAGAACACCGTGACAGAAAAGACCGAGCGTGTGTTTACCTATGGCGTGCTGGTAATCTTCGTCGGCATAATGCTTAGCGTCTTCCAGCAGGCTGTCGGCATAAATGCCGTTCTGTATTACGCGCCGCGCATTTTCGGCGACATGGGCATGGAGAATCCCATGATGCAGACAATCATCATGGGCGTTGTAAATATCCTGTTTACGCTCGTTGCCATATTCACCGTGGAGAAGTGGGGACGTAAGCCGTTGCTCATCACCGGTTCGGTTGGCATGGCGGTCGGAGCGTTCGGCGTCGCGCTGACGTTCGGCCACGCAGGGCTTGAACTTGTCACAATGTTAAGCATTATGGTATACAGCGCTTCGTTCATGATGTCATGGGGACCGATATGCTGGGTGCTTATCTCCGAGATATTCCCGAACACTATCCGAGGCGCGGCAGTGGCCATTGCCGTCGCTTTCCAGTGGATATTCAACTGGCTTGTCAGCGCCTCTTTCGTGCCGATGTTCAACATGCAGACTGCCGGCGACCCGAATTTCGGCCATTGGTTTACGTATGCATTGTACGGTCTCATCTGCGTACTTGCCGCCGTCTTTGTATGGAGACTTGTTCCCGAGACTAAGGGAAAGACGCTTGAGGACATGACAAAACTCTGGAAGAAGGGATAAAAGCGCCGCGTACAGTGTGCCGCATGAGTATATACGCGCCTGCCATGGCTTACTGTTTAAGTGTAGCCGGCAGGCGCGTTATGTGTTGGCCGACTGCTGATTTTGGGGAGAAGTGCTAACATTTGTCACCCTTTTGCATGTTATAAGGCGGAATTTTAGTAAATTTGCACCGATTGACGGATATAGGTAATGAAGTTCAGCGACGTTATAGGACAGGACGAAACCAAGCAGCGGCTGTTGCAAATGGTCGCTGAAGACCGCGTGCCCCATGCAATGATGCTGTGCGGCCCGTCAGGTTGCGGCAAGATGGCACTGGCTTTGGCTTTCGCTTCTTACCTGCTGTGTTCCGACCGTCGGGACGGAGATTCCTGCGGAACGTGCCGCCAATGCATTATGACAGGCAAGTATTCACATCCCGACCTGCATTTCTCTTATCCCGTGATACGCCCTACAGGGACAGGCTCGGAGCATAAGATGTCGAGCGAGGATTTCAGTTCTGAATGGCGGAACTTGCTTTCGGCAGGGCCGTATTTCGACATCGACCGATGGCTTGACGAGATGGGGGCCGCCAATCAGCAGGCACAGATGGGAGTAGGAGAGAGCGATTTGCTCATAAGACAGCTCAGCCTGAAGTCAAGTCAGGGCGGATATAAGGTCGTGATAATATGGTTGCCGGAGCGAATGAACGCAGAGTGCGCCAACAAGTTGCTGAAACTTCTTGAGGAACCGCCGCAGGATACGGTGTTCATCATGGTTTGCGAGGAACCGGAGAAACTTATTGACACCATAAGGAGCCGTGCACAGCGTATCGACGTGAAACGCATTGACATTGACGCAATGGCGAATGCGCTTGTAAGCAGCCGTGGAATAGACGAAGATACGGCGTATCGCATCGCACGGGCGGCCAACGGAAGCTGGCTGAATGCTCTTGAAGAGCTTGACGCCGACAATGAGAAGAGACAGTTTCTGGAGATGTTCATATCGCTGATGCGCCTTGCGTATATGCGCAAAATAAAAGACTTGAAGAAATGGAGTGATACCGTTGCGGGCTATGGACGTGAACGCCAGAAACGCATGTTGGCGTATTTCCTTCGTCTGGTGCGCGAGAATTTCATGTACAACTTCCGTATTCCGCAACTCAATTACATGACCCGTGAGGAGGAAAACTTCTCCCGCAACTTCTCTCCTTACATCAATGAGGCCAACGTTATAGAGATTTCTGCACTGATGAACAAGGCTATCCGTGACATAGGACAGAATGCCAACGCCAAGATTGTGTTCTTCGACATGGCGACAAACATCATCGTCGCGTTGTTAAGAAAGCCTTGAGCAAATATTTGATTCATAATGTACGATTAGTGATTGATGATTGATTATCTATTATAAATATCAAGGCTGGCGTGTATCAAGGCCACAATGCCTTTTACCGTTATGCCGTTTTATTGTTTAAGCAGCATTACACGATGGATTACAATAACAAGAAATTCATGATATACAACGGTTGCGACCGTGGTTTGTGCATACGTGGTTGCGGGCGGCAGGACCGTCAGCTCAACACGTATGACTGGCTTGCTGACGTGCCGGGTAACGCAACGAGTACCAATCTGGTGGAAGTTCAGTTCAAGAATACTCGTAAAGGATATTATCACAACGTAAATAATCTCGACCTGAAGAAGGGCGATATCGTTGCCGTTGAGGCCAATCCGGGGCACGATATAGGTGTTGTGACGCTTACGGGAAAGCTCGTTGAGTTGCAGATTCGTAAGGCAAACCTCAAGTCGGCGGATGATATTAAGCGCATATACCGTATCGCCAAGCCCGTGGACATGGATAAATACCGTGAAGCGAAGAGCCGTGAGCACGACACGATGATACAAAGCCGCCAGATCGCGAAGAACCTGAATCTTCAGATGAAGATAGGAGACGTAGAGTATCAGGGTGACGGCAACAAGGCGATATTTTATTATATTGCGGACGAAAGGGTTGACTTCAGGCAGCTGATAAAGGTTCTTGCCGAGACGTTCCACGTGCGAATAGAGATGAAACAGATAGGAGCGCGCCAGGAAGCGGGGCGTATCGGCGGCACTGGACCCTGCGGACGTGAGCTGTGTTGCGCTACGTGGATGAAGAACTTTGTGTCGGTCAGCACCGGCGCGGCGCGTTATCAGGACATATCACTCAACCCCCAGAAGCTTGCGGGAATGTGCGCCAAGCTGAAATGCTGCCTTAATTACGAGGTGGACAACTACATTGAGGCGAGCCGCAAGTTGCCAAGTAAGGAAGTAGTGTTGCAAACCAAGGACAATGATTATTATCTTGTGAAGAGCGATATACTTGCCGGTTTGGTGACATATTCTACCGACAAAAAGGTAATGGCTAACGTTGAGGTCATCACGGCACGGCGCGCTTTGGAGATAATTGAGATGAACAAGCGCGGCGAGAAGCCCGAAACATTGCTTGAAGACGGTGCTACCAAGAAGCAGGAGCGCACCGTAGACCTCCTGGAAAACGAGAGCTTGACACGCTTTGACAAGAACAAGAAGAAGCGTAAGCCAAAGAACCGCAACGGAAAGCAGGCTCCCAAGGGTCGCAACAAGCCAGCCGAGGCGCAGGCTAAGAAGAACACTGACACTGACAAAGGGGGCAATACTGAAAAAGAATGACGGCGGTGAGGTGCACCATTTACATATTGTTGGCAGTCATGTCGTTGACGATGGCCTTGACGGCATGCGACAAAGCCGTTGTCTATGATGAGTTCAAGCCAACTCCAATAGAAGGCTGGGAGAAGAATGACACCATGGTTTACGCCGTGAAACGTCTTGCCCGCGGTGGCGTTTACAGGCAGGAAGTCGGTTTGCGAATAACCCGAGAGTTCCCGTTTACGGGCGTAAGCCTGCTCGTCGAGCGGATTGTTGAACCCGGGCACAAGGTTTTTGCCGATACTCTTAACTGCCGTCTGTACGACGATGAGGGCAACGTTAAAGGCCGGGGAGTAAGCCTTTTTCAGTATAACTTCATTCTTTCGGACGTCGAGATGCAGAAAGGCGACTCTTTGAACGTGCGTATCCGCCACCTGATGAAGCGCGAGATTCTGCCCGGAATATCGGATATCGGTTTCCGTTTGGAAGCCAGATAATCAGGATTTGATGGTTTTCTTTATATACGAATGCGGCACCGAGTGCCGCATTCTTTGTTCCTATAGCCATAGATTTGGCGTGAATTAACGGATTATCCACCATCCTTATGGTGAAGAAATGCCGTCTACAGCCATGGCGGAGCATCTATATTGCGGGAAAAAAGAAAGCGGAACGCCATTCTGTTATTGGCCTTCCGCTTTTATTTTCTGTGTCTGTTGGCACGCTGTTCACGGTATTTAGCTTTCTGGCGGGCCGACCCGCTGCCGTGCGCTCCCGTGATGTATTTCTTCTTCTTGGCCTTGGTCTTCACCTTGCCAGAGCTTTTGTCGCTGTCGCTTTTCGCCTTGCGGAACACTATTCCGCCACCGGCTATTATGTCGTCGATGTCTGCCATATTAATAAAAGGTGAGAAAGTGAAAAGGTGAGAAGGTGAGGAATTGAAGTGAGTGATGATTGAATGTCTCACCTTTTCACTTTCTCACCTTCTCACTTTTTTATCAGTGGTGGAACAAGCGCACTCCGGTGAACGCCATGGCGATACCGTACTTGTCGCAAGTTTCTATCACATTGTCGTCGCGAACCGAGCCGCCGGCCTGCGCGATGTATTCAACGCCGCTCTTGTGGGCGCGCTCGATGTTGTCGCCGAAGGGGAAGAACGCGTCGCTGCCGAGGCTTACGCCCGTATTCTTCGCTATCCATTCCTTCTTCTCCTCAGCCGTCAGCACCTCGGGCTTCTCCTTGAACAGGCGCTGCCATGTGCCCTCTGCCAGCACGTCGTCATGCTCGTCGCTGATGTACACGTCGATGGTGTTGTCGCGGTCGGCACGGCGTATGTTGTCGACAAACGGCAGGTTCATCACTTTCGGGTGCTGGCGCAGCCACCAGATGTCGGCCTTGTTGCCGGCCAGGCGGGTGCAGTGAATGCGGCTCTGCTGTCCGGCGCCGATGCCGATAGCCTGTCCGTCCTTTACGTAACATACAGAGTTGCTCTGCGTGTACTTCAGGGTGATGAGGCTTATGATGAGGTCACGCTTTGCCTCTGGCGTGAAAGTCTTGTTCTGGGTGGGAATGTTCTCGAACAGCGCAGGGTCGTCCAGGCGCACCTCGTTGCGTCCCTGCTCGAATGTTATGCCGAATACCTGCTTGTGCTCGATGGGCGCGGGCACGTATGCAGGGTCAATCTTGATTACGTTGTAGGTGCCCTTGCGTTTCTCTTTCAGTATGGCGAGCGCCTCGGGAGTATAGTCGGGAGCTATCACTCCGTCGCTTACCTCGCGCTTGAGGAGCGTAGCTGTTGCCTCGTCACACGTGTCGCTCAGTGCCACAAAGTCGCCGTAGCTGCTCATGCGGTCGGCTCCGCGGGCGCGTGCGTAGGCGCATGCCAGTGGCGAAAGCTCTATCTTTACGTCGTCAACGAAGTAGATTTTCTTCAATGTGTCGCTCAGCGGCAGGCCAACGGCCGCTCCCGCGGGCGATACATGCTTGAAGCTGGCAGCCGCGGGCAGGCCCGTTGCGGCCTTGAGCTCCTTTACGAGTTGCCAACTGTTGAGCGCGTCGAGGAAGTTGATGTACCCCGGGCGGCCGTTAAGCACCTCGATGGGCAGTTCGCCTTCCTCCATGTAAATGCGTGAAGGTTTCTGGTTCGGATTGCATCCGTACTTCAATGCTAATTCTTTCATATCCTGTGGTTTAACTATTCCTGGTGCAAAAATACTGCAAAATCGGCGTAATTCAAAATAAATATGCCTAAACCGTGCGTTTTGCGGCGTCTGCCGGCATTGCGCGGGGCATGGTCATGCCTTGTCGCCGTCGTTGTTCCGGTTCTTTAGAAAGCTCGGCGCAAGCAGTCCGATACCCACGCCGAGGCACATCCACACCGCCAGATTGTCGAATATAATGCCGAATGCGACGCCGAAACAGATACCGATGGCAAGATAACTGCCTGCGGCCTGCTGATTTTTATCCTGCTTGTTGTCCTCTTCCATAATGCTGTCTGTATTGATATTGTGGAAACAAAGATAGCGAAAGGTGAGCGCAATGGCAAGAAAAAGACGAAGTTTTTTGACGTGACATTGCCGAACCGCATCCTATCTTCGTGAAACAAAGATAGCGAAAAAATTGTTTCCGGCAAAGCGTTGCATGGCGTTTTTCAGCACGTTCCGTGGCTGGCCTGTAACCCGCTGATAATCAAGGACGTTGCAAAAGGCCGTCTTTTGCCTCCCGAAAGGCCGCCTTTTAGCGTGCGATTGACGGTCTTTTGGAAGGCAATTTGCCGTCAATCGCAAATCGTCAGAAATTCGGGCGTATGGCGGTATGCGCCGCATGGCCACGCCGTAAGCCTTGTTATTTTAATGTATTGATTGCTTATTACGGGAATTTTTCTTAACTTTGCACGAGGTAAATGCCAACTAAGATAATGACAGACGACGATTTCGACATAAGGAGTAATTCTCTAACGTCGGCCGAGAAGGAGTTTGAGAACGCCCTGAGGCCGTTGCGCTTCGACGACTTCAGCGGCCAGCAGAAGGTTGTCGACAACCTGCGCGTGTTCGTCGAGGCGGCCAAGTACCGCGGCGAACCGCTCGACCACACCCTGCTGCACGGCCCTCCCGGTCTGGGAAAGACCACGTTGAGCAACATCATAGCCAACGAGCTGGGCGTAGGTTTCAAGCTGACGAGCGGCCCAGTACTCGACAAGCCGGGCGACCTTGCCGGCATATTGACCTCGCTCGAGCCTAACGACGTGCTCTTCATAGACGAGATTCACCGCCTGTCTCCCGTCGTTGAGGAATACCTTTACTCGGCGATGGAGGACTACCGTATCGACATAATGATAGACAAAGGGCCGTCGGCACGCTCCATACAGATAGACCTTAACCCCTTCACTCTTGTCGGGGCTACTACCCGCAGCGGACTGTTGACCGCTCCGCTGCGCGCCCGATTCGGCATAAATCTGCACCTCGAGTACTACGAACCCGAGACGCTTACGAGGATTCTGAAGCGTTCGGCCGGCATACTGAAGGTGCCGATAGACGACGATGCGGCCGTTGAGATAGCCCGCCGCAGCCGCGGCACGCCCCGTATCGCCAACGCCCTGCTGCGCCGTGTGAGGGATTTCGCCCAGGTGAAGGGCACCGGGCGCATTGACACAGCTATCTCGAAAATAGCCCTGACGGCGCTGAACATCGACCAGTACGGTCTTGACGAGATTGACAACAAGATACTGCTGACCATCATCGACAAGTTTCGCGGCGGTCCGGTGGGAATCACAACCATCGCGACGGCCATCGGTGAGGACGCCGGTACCGTGGAGGAAGTGTACGAACCGTACCTTATCATGGAGGGATTCATTAAGCGCACGCCCCGCGGACGCATGGTTACGGAGCTGGCCTACCGCCACTTCGGCCGCAACATGCTCGGCTCTAACACGGCGGAACCGGACCTATTCGGATGACACAGACATTTATGAATGGAGTGTTTAGAATTGAGACTGTAGAATTATGATTACCTTTGTTGCATAGACAAGGATAATCATAATTCTACATTCACGGCTTCCAATTCAACTAAATTGGCAAGGGTTGTAATAATTTCCCATTCTCCATTCTAAAAATTCAATTAAAATAATCTATGAACAGTGAATTAAAGACGGCAATTTTCCCAGGTAGCTTTGACCCGTTCACCGTCGGGCACGACGCCATCGTGCGCCGTGCGCTGCCCTTGTTTGACCGTATTGTCATCGGGGTTGGCGTGAATATCAGCAAGAAATATCTGTATAGCGCGGAGGTCAGGGTGAGTGAAATTGCCCGTCTGTATGCCGACGAGCCGAAGATTGAGGTCAAGGCGTACAACGATCTGGCCGTTGACTTCGCGCATCGCGAGGGCGCACGCTTTATCGTAAAGGGTGTGCGCAGCGTCAAGGACTTTGAGTATGAGCGTGAACAGGCTGACATCAACCTGAGAATAGGCGGCGTGGAAACCGTCTTCTTGTTCTCCGAGCCGCAATACGGAAGCGTGTCGTCAAGCATGGTCCGCGAACTGCTGCACTTCGGAAAGGACGTGAGTGAGTTTCTTCCGGGAAATTAAGAATTAAGAGTTAAGTATTAAGAAAATATGCTTTGCTGCTAAGCAGAAACTTTCTTAGTTCTTAACTTCTTCATTTTTAACTCCCAAAGTCATATTTTCTTAATTCTTCATTCTTAACTCTTAATTAAAAAAATGATTTCCTACAGCACCGACGGCGTAAAGATGCCGCCAATAAAGAGACGCGAGACAACGGCCTGGATTAAGGCCGTGGCAGCCAAGTATGGCCGCAAGACGGGTGAGATAGGTTATATGTTCGTAAACGATGAACGGATACTTGAGGTCAACCGGGAGTATCTCGGGCATGATTATTATACCGACATCATAACCTTTGACTATGACGAGGGTGACGTGATAAACGGCGATATAGTGATTTCGCTCGACACGGTGCGTACTAACGCCGAGCAGTTTGGCAAGGAATATATCGACGAACTGCACCGTGTAATCATCCACGGCATACTTCATCTGTGCGGAATAAACGACAAAGGCCCCGGCGAACGCGAGATAATGGAACAGGCGGAGAACGAGGCGCTTAGTCTAATTAAGAATTAAGAGCATAGAAATTAAGAATTAAGAGTTAAGAATTAAGAAAGTATG
>ERZ827423.322-NODE-322-length-64301-cov-6.840177_pt1 | contig 64301 bp, 53 predicted proteins | sample MGYA00519775_ERZ827423 | MGnify/ENA primary metagenome ERZ827423 (study PRJEB31778, sample SAMEA3449296) | human gut metagenome | biome: human gut; feature: human-associated habitat; material: faeces | place: United Kingdom | collected 2010/2012 ... | reverse complement strand
CCGCTCGGCGACAGGCCTCGCGCAAGGGGTAGTACCCCTTGACCCCGGACTGCGCGCCTTTGGCGCGCAGGGCTGCTGGAGGGAAAGCGACTTAACCGTAAAGTTACCGCCATTCGGCGACGGGCCTCATGGCTAGCAACCAAGCTCAGTGTGGATTCAACCCCACACTGGGCTTTTTCATACAAAAAGGCCGACATTTTTTCTTCCATGTCAGCCTTTTTCATTATAAAAAAACAAGTTACGTCAAAGCATCCCAAGCTACAAGGTATGGCCAGACCTCTTGTCAACTGATTGTTCATCAGGGCTGCAAAAATATCCAAGCCACACTGAAACATCTCAACCAGCAAGGGTTAAGTATGCCCTACGCCGACCACGGGGGCGATGGCGGCGATAGGCAGTGGAGGGAAAAAGGCCCGCCCATTTTGACGGCAGAAAAAGGCGAGTTCGGAGCGCGCCGGATCGCAGGTGAAATCTGGCCAATCATGCTGCGCGCGACATAACGAGCCCCGCCGCCAAAATGGGCAATAGAAGCCTTTTTCCCGGAGTCGCCGTGCCGCTGGCTTTCTTTTGCACACTTTTCTTTCGCCATCGAAAGAAAAGTGTGAGCGCCCCGTGGGACGGCAAGACCCAATCCGCGACGTAGTCGGCGCGTCAGCCCCCGGCAGAAAAATTTTCAACAAATATGGCTTTCACCGATACAGTCAGGAACTTTTCCGCGGGAAAAACAGTCGGCGCGGCCCGAACTGCCGTGTACGCTAGCGGCTGCTCCTGAACATTTTCCCCTTCAAAAAACGAACGCCCCGCAAGACTCGAATTTTCCTTCAACACCGTAGGTACTTCAACCTCCCTTTTCCTCCTTCTTTTGGCACGTGTGCTTCGCACGCTATTGGCCACAATAGTGTTAGCCAATCTGCCGCCGGGAGGGAAAAGCATGACCAGAACCCAAGCATCCCTGAGCGTTATCGCCGTGACCCTGGCAACGGTGACGACGCTTTTTCTTTTGCCCTATACGCCTAAAATCCCGGTGCAAACCGCTATTGTCCGCCGGGGAGAATGGACGAAAACGACCCTTGCGGAGGGCGTGGTGCAGTACCGGCAACAGCAGCCCGCCGTCTGTCTGCAAGGGGGCGTGCTGCGACGAGTCTGCGCGCAGGAAGGTGAAAACGTCCGGAAAGGTCAACTTTTGTTCGCCTTGGATACCAGTCAGGAGGAAGCGGCGTTGGAACGCCTGAGCGCAAGCCGCCATGCGATGGAGGAAGCCGTGTCGGCCTTTGGACAGGAGGCAACCCTGTGGAAGCTGTCGGAACAGCTGGAATTGGAAAGTCAGGAGGCGGCACTGAAACAGTCGATTACCCTCAAGCAGATAAGGGCGGAACAGGATGGCGTGATGGGCCCGGTGTACCGGCAGGAGGGGGAACTGCTGAACGCCGGAGAGCTGCTGGCAATCGTCCACAGCACCGAAAAAAACGTGGCGGCAGTTTGCCGAACCACAATCGTTTCGAAAATCGGCACAGGCGCTGAAGCCACGATCATGGACTCGAAAGGACAGACCGTGGGGGAAGCCCGCCTGACCGCTATCGGTGCGCCGGAAACGGACACATCTACCGGGCAAAGCGTTCAACGGCTTGTTTTTGACCCGGTAAATCCGCTGACGGCGGAGCCGGGACAACGCTGTGTGGTGGAGCTGGTTCAGGAAAGCCGGCCAGACGTCCCGCTGGTTCCGCAGGAAGTCGTAGATGGGGACGGCGGCCTTTGGCTGGCGGAAAACGGTACGGCGATTCACTATGCGCTGGAAGAGCCAGACTACGCCGGGCAGATGGTGCAGGTGCCGGAAGAATTGCTGGGCAAAAGGGTGATCCTGAACCCGGAGGAAAGCCGTCTGACGCCCGGCTGCCCCATTAAGGAGGCGCCGAAGCAGTGAAATGGCGCGACCAATGGCAGCTCAGCTTCCGCAATATTTTTTCCGCGCCGGTGCGCTCGCTGTTGACCGTGCTGGGAATGTCCATCGGCATAGGGGCGATTCTGGCGGTGTTGACGCTGGGCACGGCGGGACGGAACCAGGTCAGGGCGGAAATGACCCGGCTGGGCATTGACCGGGTGTGGCTGACCGCCGCCCGTCAGGAGGAACCGCTGATGCGCGGCGACGGCGCACTGCTGAAACGGGAATTGAAGGTCGCCGCGGCGGAGCAGCTGACCGTTCCGGTCAAAATCGCCGTGGGGGAAAAGGAAAGCGAGACGTTGCTGGTCGGCTGCGACTTGGTCTGTCTGCAAATGGCGGGTTCCGCCGTGACACTGGGGAAGATGATCCCTGTACAGGAATGGAAACAGGGCGGCAATGGGATCCTGCTGGGCGAAACACTGGCCGCAGAGCTGGGCGGCGGCCCGGGGACACTGGTTTCTGCCGGAGGAATGCTGTTTCGCTGCGCGGGCGTTCTTCGGATGGAGGATCGTGCCTCCGGACTGGACTGGAACCGCGCCGCCTTTGTTCCGCTGGAAACGCTTTCGGACAGTGTTGGGAGCAGTCTTTCCCAAATTACCCTTTTGACGGACGACCGGCTCACGCCCGACGAGCTGGCCCGGAATGCAACGCGGGTGCTGAAACGCAGCCGGGGCGTGGAGGCGGAGACGCTGACTTTGCAGGTGCAGAGCGAAGCCGCCGAAAGTGTGATCGCCGTTTTTGTGGAAGTTCTCCAATGGGTGGCGTTCATCTGCACGCTGGTGGGCGGCATCGGCGTGATGAACATCCTGCTGGTCAGCGTCCGGGAACGCCGCCGGGAGATCGGCGTGATGATGGCACTGGGCACGGAGCCGGGGCAGGTCTGCCGCCTGTTCCTGATGGAAGCCCTGATTTACGCGGCGGTCAGCGGCGTTCTGGGCATTTTGACCGGCGTTTTTCTCATTCAGGCGGCAGCGGGCAGCATCGGCCTTCACCCGGTGCTGATGGCTGGAGACTGCGCCGCCGTTTTTGCCTGCGCGCTGGCGGTCGGACTGATCTCCGGTGTAGTTCCCGCCTCCCGGGCGGCCCGGCTGAAGCCGGCGGACGCTTTACGAAATGAATGAAAGAATATGGCGATAATTTCGCCAACGTGTACATCATGAACAAACCGAGGGGTCAATCTTAGTAAAAATAGTCAATTACATTCCGGGGAGATTTTCGTTATAATACAGGTACATCATTGAGATACGCCATTCCCCTCGTAAGGCGTACGGATGAACATTATAAGGAGGAAACAAGAATGGCAAGTCTGTCTTTGAACCACATTTACAAAGTATATTCTGGCAATGTGACTGCTGTCAGCGATTTCTGCCTGGAGATCGAAGATAAGGAATTCATCGTGCTGGTCGGACCTTCCGGCTGCGGTAAGTCCACCACCCTGCGCATGGTGGCCGGTCTGGAAGAAATCTCCAGCGGCGAACTCTACATCGGCGACAAGCTGGTCAACGACGTCGCTCCCAAGGATCGCGACATCGCCATGGTGTTCCAGAACTATGCTCTGTATCCCCACATGACCGTGTTCGACAACATGGCTTTCGGTCTGAAGCTGCGCAAGACCCCCAAGGCTGAGATCAAGCAGCGCGTGGAAGAAGCCGCCCGTATCCTGGACATCGCTCACCTGCTGAACCGTAAGCCCAAGGCTCTGTCCGGCGGCCAGCGTCAGCGCGTTGCTCTGGGCCGTGCTATCGTCCGTGAGCCCAAGGTCTTCCTGTTCGACGAACCTCTGTCCAACTTGGACGCCAAGCTGCGCGTTGCCATGCGTACCGAGATCACCAAGCTGCACCAGCGTCTGCAGACCACCTTCATCTATGTTACCCACGACCAGACCGAAGCTATGACCATGGCTTCCCGTATCGTGGTTATGAAGGACGGCTTCATCCAGCAGGTGGACAGCCCCCAGAACCTGTACGACTATCCCGCCAACCTGTTTGTGGCCGGCTTCATCGGCAGCCCCCAGATGAACTTCTTCAACGTGACCCTGGAGAAGGAAGGCAATGACGTTGTGGCCAAGTTCGGCGACAACAAGATCACCATCCCCACCAGCAAGCTGAGCAAGTTCACTGACGAGAGCTACATCGGCAAGGAAGTGATCATGGGCATCCGTCCTGAGAACATCCATGACGAAGACGTGTTCGTGCAGACCGCCAGCAGCGCCGTCATCAACGCCAAGGTTGAAGTGACCGAGCTGATGGGCTCTGAGACCTATCTGTACCTGTCCACCAGCGGCAAGGACGAGAACATCATCGCTCGCGTCAACCCCCGCACCACCAGCCGCGCCGGTCAGGACGTGCAGGTCGCCTTCGACGTGAACCACCTGCATTTCTTCGACAAGGAGACCGAAGTGACCCTGCTGAGCCGCTAAGGTTTGCTGAAAATCGAATCATCGCCGCCGGGAGAAATCCCGGCGGTTTTTCTGTGCTCTTTTTTGAAAAAAGCTGCCCTGCTGATAGGAGGAACAAAAACGAAGATCAATGGTTGACAATCCGTTATAGAAATGATAATATCATCTTGTGGTTAATCAAAACTAACTACAATGCATTTTTGACAGAACGAATGGAGGCGGAGCAATGGCACAGCGCATTTTGAAGAGAAAACTGGTGGGACTTGGCTACGCCGCGGCTCTGGTGGCCGTGGGCTGGTTGGTAACTAACGTCTTGTAAGGGCGAAAAAGCGGGCCGCGTTTTCCGGGAAAAGCCGGGGAACGCGGCCTTTTTTGCTGCTTGGACAATAAAACGAAAAACGAAAAAAAAACACTTTCATCGTTCATTTTCTCTTGACGGGAAAAATGGAATCTGCTATCATACACGCATTGCAGAGCAAGGGTGCTGTGTACGGCACGCCTTGCTCTGCTTATTTTTAAGGAGGGTTTCATCATGAGCAGGTACAGCAAGGATGACATCATTCGGATGGTGCATGAGGACGATGTGGAGTTTATCCGTATGCAGTTTACCGATATTTTTGGTCAGCTGAAGAACGTGGCCATTACGGCTTCTCAGATCGAGAAGGCGGTCAATAATGAGATCATGATCGACGGCAGCTCCATCGAGGGCTTTGTGCGCATCCAGGAATCCGACCAGTACCTGCGTCCTGATCTGGATACTTTCACCGTACTGCCCTGGCGGCCCCAGCAGGGCAAGGTGGCCCGCCTGATCTGCGATGTGTACAATCCCGACGGCACGCCGTTCGTGGGCGATCCCCGGGGCGCGCTGAAGCGGGTGCTGAAGAAGGCGGCTGATATGGGCTACAGCTTCAACGTAGGCCCGGAGTGTGAGTTCTTCCTGTTCCAGACGGACGAAGAGGGCAAGCCCACCACCGCCACCAACGACGAAGCCGGTTACTTTGATCTGGGCCCGCTGGATCACGGCGAAAGCACTCGCCGGGAAATCTGCATGACGCTGGAAAAGATGGGCTTCGAAATTGAGGCTTCCCATCACGAAGTGGCCGCCGGTCAGCATGAGATCGACTTCAAGTACGCCGAGGCTCTGACCGCCGCCGATAACATTATGACCTTCAAGCTGGCCGTTAAGACGCTGGCCCAGAAGAACGGACTTCATGCCACCTTCATGCCCAAGCCCATCTTCGGCATCAATGGCAGCGGTATGCATACCAACATGTCCCTGTTCAAGGATGGCAAGAACGTGTTCTTCGATGAAAACGGCGAGAAGAAGCTATCTGCCGATGCGTATCATTTCATCGCGGGCCTTTTGACCCACGTGAGCAGCATGAATGCCATCCTGAACCCGCTGGTCAACTCCTACAAGCGGCTGGTGCCCGGCTATGAAGCGCCCTGCTATACCGCATGGTCCGCTTCCAACCGTTCCGCACTGATCCGCATCCCCGCCGCCCGCGGACAGGCGACCCGCGTGGAGCTGCGCTGCCCCGATCCCTCCTGCAACCCCTATCTGGCGCTGGCAGTGTGTCTGGCCGCCGGTCTGGACGGCATCGAGCGCAAGCTGACGCCGCCCGCCGAGATCACCGAGAACATCTTCGCCATGACCCCCGCCGAGCGCGAAGCCAAGGGCATTCACAGTCTGCCCGGAACGCTGCATGACGCGGTAGTGGCGTTCCAGAAGGATAAGCTGATCTGCGACACGCTGGGCGAGCACATTGTCAGCCAGTATGTGGCGGGCAAGGAAAAGGAATGGGATGAGTACCGCACCCATGTCAGCGATTGGGAACTGGGCAAGTACCTGATCGCCTACTAAGAAATGCTTTCCGTTCCTTCCGCCGGGGCTGCCGAGGACGAACGCTCCGGCGGAAGGAAAGCCCTGTTTTGAATCTTTTTGGAATAAGGAGAGGATGCCCTATGAGTCGGCTGATCGTTGCCTTTGAATCGGAAGTGACCAGGCAGCGGGTGTGCGAGTTGTTTGCGGCCTCCTCTTTTCCTGTGCGCGCCTCTTGCCGCACGGGCGCGGAGGTGCTGCGGGCCGTGCATTTCATGGGCGGCGGCGTGGTGGTCTGCGGCGTGAAGCTGGCGGATTGCACCGCTGACCAGCTCTATGATGATCTGGACGGGCTGGCCTGTATGCTGGTGGTGGCTAAGCCCAACCAGCTGGAAATGTGCGAAAATCCGCGAATTTTCCGACTGCCGCTGCCGGTGAACCAGCATGACCTGACCGCCTCTGTGCGGATGTTGGAGCAGCTTTCCGAAATGGAAATGGCTCGTCCCAAGCAGAGCGCCGCCGATCAGGAGCTGATCCGTCAGGCGAAAATTTATTTGCAGGAAGTCAGGCTGATGACGGAGGAAGAAGCCCACCGTTATCTGCAAAAGCGGAGCATGACCACCCGCCGGAAAATGGCGGAGGTGGCTGCGGAGATCATTGACCGACAAAGGGGCTGAAATCGTGAAAACGCAAGAAGAAGCCGCCCGTCAGGGCCTGTATCTTCCCCAGATGGAGCACGATGCCTGCGGTATCGGAGCCGTGGTCAGCATAGAGGGCCTCAAGACCCGCAGCACGGTGGATCAGGCATTGAAAATTGTAGAAAAGCTGGAGCATCGCGCGGGCAAGGACGCTGACGGCAGCACCGGCGACGGCGTGGGCATCATGACGCAGATTCCCCACGCTTTTTTCAGCCGTTTGGAGCTGGGCTTCGACCTGCCCGCCGAGCGGGATTACGGCGTGGGAATGCTGTTTCTGCCCGCCGACCATCTGAAACGGGCGCAGGCCCGGAAATTGATGGAGATCGTGACCCAGAAGGAAGGACTGCGTTTTCTGGGATGGCGGACGGTTCCCGTCTGCCCGGAGGTATTAGGCGAACGGGCAAGGGCCTGTATGCCCGTCATCGAGCAGTGCTTTATCGCCCGGCCTGCCTATCTGAAGCAGGGCGTTGACTTTGACCGGCGGCTGTATGTGGTTCGCCGGGCCTTTGAGCAGAGCAACGCCGATACCTACGTGTGCTCCCTGTCCAGCCGTACCGTGGTCTATAAGGGAATGTTTCTGGTCAGCCAGCTTCGGGCCTTTTATCCTGACCTGCAAAGCGAGGATTTCACCAGCGCCATTGCCATGGTGCATTCCCGCTTTTCCACCAATACCTTCCCCAGCTGGGAGCGGGCACACCCCAACCGGCTCATTCTGCACAACGGCGAGATCAACACCATCCGCGGCAACGTGGATCGGATGATTGCCCGGGAGGAGACCCTCAGCTCTCCGCTGATGGAAAGCGATATGGACAAGGTGCTGCCTGTTATCAACGGCGAAGGCAGCGACTCGGCCATGCTGGATAATACGCTGGAATTTTTGATGATGAACGGCGTGCCCCTGCCCTTGGCTGTGATGATGACCATCCCGGAGCCGTGGCAGAACGAACGGGATATTTCCCGCACCCGGCGCGATCTGTACCGCTACTACGCCACCATGATGGAGCCCTGGGACGGCCCCGCCTCCATTCTGTTCTCCGACGGCGACGTGATGGGCGCGGTGCTGGACCGCAACGGTTTGCGGCCCTCCCGCTACTATATTACCGAAGACCGAATGCTGGTGCTTTCCAGCGAAGTGGGCGTTCTGGACATTCCCCCGGAAAAGATCGTGAAGAAAGCCCGGGTGCGTTCCGGCCAGATGCTGCTGGTGGACACGGTGCAGAAGCGCATCATCGAGGACGGCGAACTGAAGGAAGAATATGCCGCCCGTCAGCCCTACGGCGAATGGCTGGACGGCAACCTGCTGTCCCTGAACGATCTGCCCCTGCCCAATCATGCCATTCCGCCCTTGGAGCAGTCCGCACGGGACAGGCTGTACAAGGCTTTCGGCTATACCTATGAGGACGTGAAGGAGGTCATCCTTCCCATGGCCCGCACCGGTGCAGAGCCGACCGCCTCCATGGGGGCGGATATCCCGCTGGCCGTGCTTTCGGAAAAGCATCAGGTGCTGTTCTCTTATTTCCGGCAGCTTTTCGCACAGGTCACCAACCCGCCTATCGACGCCATTCGGGAAAAGATCGTCACCGATACGGCGGTATACGTGGGCAGCGATGGCAACCTTCTGGAGGACAAGCCGGAAAACTGCGCCGTGCTGCGGCTGGAACAGCCGATCCTGTCTAATGCCGACCTTCTGCGCATCCGCAGCGCCAAGCAGAAGTCCCTGCGGGTGGCGAATATTTCCATTCTGTATTATCGGGCCGAGCCGCTGGAACGGGCGCTGAATCATCTGTTTGTGGCCTGCGACCGTGCCTACAAGAACGGGGCCAATGTGCTTATCCTGTCCGACCGGGGCGTGGATGAGAACCACATGGCGATTCCGTCCCTGCTGGCGGTGTCGGCGCTGGAGCATCATCTCATCAATACCCGCCGCCGCACGGCCATCAGCGTGATTCTGGAAACAGCCGACCCGAGGGACGTCCATCATTTCGCCCTGCTGCTGGGCTACGGCGCTCGAGCCATCAACCCCTATCTGGCGCTGGAATGTGTGGACGAGCTGATCGAAAAAGGCCTTTTAGACAAGGATCGCCATGCCGCCGAACAGGATTATATCGGCGCGGTGGTGCAGGGCGTGAGCAAGGTCGCGTCCAAAATGGGCATTTCCGTGCTGCAGTCCTACCAGAGCGCCCAAATTTTCGAAGCGGTGGGCATCCGTCAGGACGTGATCGACCGCTATTTTACCAACACTGTTTCCCGGGTGGGCGGCATCGGGCTGGAAGAAATCAACGAGGACGTGGAGTACCGCCATAACCGGGCTTTCGACCCGCTGGATCTGGAAACGGACACCACGCTGGATTCGCTGGGCAATCACCGCCTGCGCAGCGGCTGTGACAAGGAAGACCATCTCTACAATCCCCAGACCATCGTCACGCTGCAAAGAGCCGTGCGGGAGGGCAGCATGGAGCGTTTCCGCCAGTACACCGCCATGGTGGACGACGAGACCCGTCCTCACACCCTGCGGGGCACGCTGGAATTTGCCTTTGACCAATGCACGCCCGTGCCACTGGACGAGGTGGAACCTGCTTCCGAGATCGTGAAGCGGTTCAAGACCGGGGCCATGTCCTACGGTTCCATTTCGCAGGAGGCCCACGAATGTCTGGCAGAGGCCATGAACCGGCTGGGCGGACGTTCCAACTCCGGCGAGGGCGGCGAAATGGAAGAGCGTCTGAACACGGAGCGCGGTTCCAAGATCAAGCAGGTGGCCTCCGGCCGTTTCGGCGTGACCAGCGAATATCTGATGAGCGCCGAAGAAATTCAGATCAAAATGGCGCAGGGTGCGAAGCCCGGCGAGGGCGGCCATTTGCCCGGCGGCAAGGTGTACCCGTGGATCGCCAAGGCCCGGCTGTCCACCCCCGGCGTGAGCCTGATCTCCCCGCCGCCGCACCACGATATTTACTCCATTGAAGATTTGGCGCAGCTGATCTACGACCTGAAGTGCGCCAACAGGCGGGCGCGGATTTCCGTCAAGCTGGTCAGTGAGGCGGGCGTGGGCACGGTGGCCGCGGGCGTAGCCAAGGCCGGGGCACAGGTGATCCTGATCTCCGGCAGCGACGGCGGCACCGGCGCGGCCCCCCGCACCTCCATCCACAATGCGGGTCTGCCGTGGGAGCTGGGCGTGGCGGAGGCTCACCAGACCCTTTCGCTGAACGGGCTGCGCTCCCGGGTCGCCATCGAGGCCGACGGCAAGCTCATGAGCGGCCGGGACGTGGCGATCGCCTGTATGCTGGGGGCAGAGGAATTCGGATTTGCTACCGCGCCGCTGGTCTGCATGGGCTGCGTGATGATGCGGGTGTGCAATCTGGACACCTGCCCTGTGGGCATCGCCACCCAGAACCCGGAGCTGCGCAAGCGCTTCAAGGGTAAGCCGGAATATGTGATGAACTTCATGCTTTTCGTGGCGGAGGAGCTGCGGGAGATCATGGCGCGGCTGGGCGTACGCAGCGTGAAGGAACTGATCGGCCGGGGCGACCTGCTGCGGGTACGGCAGCATCAGGTTACCCGCCGGGCCGCGTCCATCGACATGAGTCGGATCGTCGGCCGGTGCATCAACGAATACCGACGCCCGGAGGACACCTTCGACTTCCATACGGAAAAGACGGTGGACGAGCGGGTGCTGCTGAAAAAGCTGAACTTGAAAAGTGTGAAGCCGCAGAGCGTCGAGCTGGACGTTTCCAGCACGGACCGGGCCTTCGGCACCATTTTCGGCAGCGAAGTGACCCGCGTTCACGGCACATCCCTCAAAGAGGATACCTACACCATCCGGGCAGCAGGCGGCGGCGGCCAGTCCTTCGGCGCGTTTATTCCGAAGGGCGTGACCATCCGCCTGACCGGCGACAGCAACGATTATTTCGGCAAGGGCCTGTCCGGCGGCAAGCTGGCGGTCCGTCCGCCGGAAAGCGCCCGCTTCCGGGCGGATGAAAACATCATTATCGGCAATGTGGCACTGTACGGTGCGACCAGCGGACAGGCCTACGTCTGCGGCGTGGCGGGCGAGCGCTTCGCTGTGCGCAACTCCGGCGCGGTGGCAGTAGTGGAGGGCATAGGCGATCACGGCTGCGAATACATGACTGGCGGCTGCGTGGCCGTACTGGGCAAAACGGGGCGGAACTTCGCCGCGGGCATGTCCGGCGGCGTGGCGTACGTGCTGGACGAGAACCATGACCTGTACCTGCGGGTGAACAAACAGATGGTGGAGATCGAGAAGCTGACCTCCGAGCACGATATGGAGGCCCTGCGCGGTATGATCGAAGCCCATGTGCGGGAGACCGGCTCCGAAAAGGGCCGCCGCCTGCTGGAAAACTTTGCGGAATCCGCCGGAAAATTCAAGAAGATCATACCCCGGGATTTCCGCAAAATGCTGGGTGCCATCGCCCGCTACGAAGGGCAGGGCATGACCAGGGAGGAAGCAGAACTGGAAGCGTTCCGGGAAACGACGGAGGACAGGTGAGCGCAGATGGGAAAAAAAGATGGATTTTTGCTCTATGAGCGCCGCAATACTCCGGCGCAGGAGCCTGCCGGGCGCATCGGCAGCTTTGAGGAGTTTCATACGCCGCTGCCGCTGCAGGAGCGGCGCAGGCAGGCGGCCCGCTGCATGAACTGCGGGGTGCCCTTCTGCCAGAGCGGCGTGGAGCTGGGCGGCATGGTAACGGGCTGCCCGCTGCATAATCTGATCCCTGAATGGAACGACATGCTTTATCTGGGCAACACCCGCCATGCACTGGATCGGCTCACCAAGACCAACTGCTTCCCGGAGTTTACGGGGCGGGTCTGCCCGGCGCTTTGCGAAGCAGCCTGCACCTGCGGCCTGAACGGCGACAGTGTGACCGTCCGGGAAAACGAACTTTCCATCATCGAAGAAGCCTTCGAAAAGGGCTGGATGCAGCCCCAGCCGCCTCGGACCCGTTCGGGAAAGCAGATCGCCATCGTTGGCAGCGGCCCCTCCGGGCTGGCGGCGGCTTATGTGCTCAACCGCCGGGGTCATTCCGTGACGGTATTTGAAAAGGCAGACCGCCCCGGCGGGCTGCTGATGTATGGCATTCCCAATATGAAGCTGGACAAGAAGAGCGTGGAGCGCCGCATTCGCCTGATGGAGGCGGAGGGTGTTGTCTTCCGTACCGGCATGAAGGTGGGGGAAGACGTTTCCGCCGATGAACTCCGCCGGGCGTATGACGCGGTGCTGCTTTGCTGCGGCGCGGGTCGGCCCCGGGATCTGAAGCTGCCCGGACGGGACGCGGAGGGCGTGTATTTCGCCGTGGACTTTCTGACCGCAGCCACCCGACATCTGCTGGACGGTACGCCTTCCATCGACGCAAAGGGCAAACGGGTGGTCATCGTGGGCGGCGGCGATACGGGAAACGACTGCGTAGGCACCTGCATTCGCATGGGATGTGCCAGCGTTACCCAGCTGGAAATGATGCCCAAGCCGCCGGTAAAGCGTCAGGAGAGCAACCCCTGGCCTGAATGGCCCCGGGTACTGAAAACCGACTACGGTCAGCAGGAGGCTATTGCGGTCTTTGGGCAGGATCCTCGTCTGTTTGAAACGACGGCGCAGGAGATCGTGAAGGATGACAAGGGCCATATCCGCGCCCTGAAAACCGTGCGTCTGGCGGGGCGGGAGCCTGTCCCCGGCAGTGAAGCGGAGCTGCCCTGCGAACTTTTGCTGATTGCGGCGGGCTTCGTAGGCTGCGTGCCGGAAGTCCCGGAGGCGTTCGGCGTGGCTGTGACGGAACGCGGACGGGTGGTCACAGAGGACTATCAGACGGAAGCGCCGGGCGTGTTCTGCGCGGGCGATATGCGACGCGGACAGTCGCTGGTGGTCTGGGCCATCCGGGAAGGCCGGGAAGCCGCCTGCCGGATGGATCGTTTCCTGATGGGATACAGCGAATTGGAAGGCTGAAAAAGAAAAAAGAAAGAGCGGCGCGCCTACATGAACGCGCCGCTCTTTCTTCGTTGACAAGCTCCGTCAACGTTTCTGCCCGAAAGATCGGTGAATGACCTTTCGGGCAGCCTTGTTTTTGTGTTTTGAAAAAGGAACCGAAATTATTCGCCCTCAGCGGACTGAATGGAAGCCATCACGAAGGAGAGGATGGCGGCAAAGCCTTCGTCGGACTTCGGAGAGCCTGAAACCTCCAGAACATATCCGGCTTCGGTCGTAAAGGCGATGCAGGCGGTGTCGCTTTCTTCCAGAACGTAGGTCACAGCAGGCAGACCATTCACGGTCACGTCCTCCACCTCGGTGGCGCCGTTGTCAGCCAGCGCGGCCTTGTAGTCTTCCAGAGACATGCCGTCCACATCCGCATACACCACAGCGATGGCGGCGGATTCGTCTTCGGTCATGTAATAGCCGATGTAGCCGCCTTCTTTATCCTCGTCGGTCAGCTCCACAGCGGAGAGAACGGTAGGCATCCACATTTTGATGGAAATTTCATCAAAAGTGACAAATTCTCCCTTGGCGACGGTCTCTGCACTCTGCGCTTCCAGATCAGCCCAGTTGATTTCAGTGGCAAAGGCCGGAAGGGCGCACAGCATCATGGCAGCGGTCAAAAAAAGGGCAACGAGTTTCTTCATGGGTGTTTCCTCCTCAGTATGGTGACAGCGCACTGTCAAATGATCGTTTGTCAGGTGTCGCCTTATCCGCGAAGCGCACCCTTAACGATGAGGGAATGATACCACCGCGACACCAGGACCGCAACTGTACCATAGTACAGTCTGTCCTACAGAATATGGAGTGCCTGAGCGATCTGTACGGCGTCAACCAGATTTTTGGCGTCCAGCTTTCGGTAGTTCTGCGAAGCGTGATATTTGACGGTTCGGGGCGTAATGTGCAGCTTTTCTGAGATTTCCTTTGCGGTATAACCGGCCGCCTGCAAGCGCAAAACCTGAAGCGCCGTCTCCGAAAAAGCGGAAATGTCGATCCCCATTCCCTGCAAATATTGGGGGTAAAGCTGAGCCATGCGTTCGGTTTCCCGCATCGTCTGCTGAAACCATTCCGCCAGTTTGGGATGATTTTGGCAAAAGGCTGTCTTGATCTCCGCCAGCATCGGTAGGATGGCCGCCCCTTTTTCGCTGATGATGGGAACGAAATGGTATTCGCCGACTTTCAGCAGGGTCTGAACGAATTCCTCTTTCCACGGCTTTCCGGTTCGCCGCAGAATGACGGCGTTCAAAAGCCGGCAGTCCATCTGGATATAGGTGCGCTGCGCATAATCGGCATACAGAAGCATCCGCCGGATCAGCGCCTGCGCGTCCGTATGCTTGCCGAGCGCGATATAGCCATAGATTTTGGTCATATACAGATAACGGTTCAGCGTGCAGAATTCCACGGTCTCGTCCGGGACTCTTTCCATCCAGGAGCGGATTTTTCCCGTTTCATTTTGGTAAAGCCCCAGCCAGCAGGAAAATGCGCTGACGGAATCAGACAGGTGGGACAGCCCTTCCCGCTCGCATCGCTGGAGCATTCCGGCTGCCAGCCTCCGGGCGTATTCCATATCGCCCGTGCTTAGGGCAAGCCTTGCCTGAAGGGCAATATCGACCCACAGCATTTCGACGATGCCGTTGTTCTCGCATTGATTCTGCGCTTTGGTCAGACGGCTGAGCACCTTGAAGCGGTCTTCGCCTTTTTCATAGGCACTTTCTCCCAATGCGGTCTGTACCAGACCGATGCCCGCCTTCCCAAGCATTTTCTCCACCACAGGGCCCAGCGTGTTGGCCAGAAACAGATCCGTTTTGCTCCATTCGCAGAAATCCTTGCCGCCGTTCATGAGGCTGGGCTGATTGTTGGTCAGGGATACGGGCCGGAGAACATTCCCGCTGCCGTGCAGTGCGCTGAAGAGGGTGGGCAGGATGCGGGCAATTTCTCGCGAACCCCTGTGCGGAAGGACGATATCAAGATAAAAAACCTGCCCATTGGCCTCGCTGCGGGCATTGCCCCGGGAGGCAGCGGCATATTCTTTCAGGCGCTGGTACCAGTATTCGCTTTTTTCCGTGTTCATCAGCACGGAATATAGGACGCTCAGCGCGCTCATCAGAACCGGTTCGTTTTGGACGTCCTCCTCTGAAAGCGCCTGATAGTATTGCCTCAGCGCCCAGTAGCTGCCGACGCCCGGATGCTTCCGCGCTTCCCGGAGCAAAAGGGAACGGATGCTGTCCGCGTCGCCGCAGCGCTGATAGAGCCTGAGCGCACGCATCGTCTGACCGCTGGTTTCACAGTATCGTCCCGCATTGTACATCAGCTGATAGATGCATTTGTGCCCGAAAACCACCAGAGCCTGCTCCCGCAGCGCTTCCAGCAGTACCGGACGAATGTGCCATTCTCCGCCGTCGCATTGGAGGATATTGCCGGCCTGTTCCGCACGATGGAGCAGCGAAGCGGCGTCGTCCTCTCCGGTGATGGCTTCCGCCAGTTCCAGCGTAAAAGCGTCTACAACGCTGACCTGCATCAGAAAGCTTCGGATATCCTCCTTCCAATGGCTGATGACGTCCGATTGGAGATAATCCATGAAAACTCTTTTGATGTCGGCTTCCAGAGCATTTCCGTCGGCGGCTCCCTGCTGGATCCGGCGAAGAAAAAGATTCAGCGCCATGATATTTCCTTCAGTTGCCTCCAGCCATAGCCGGATCCGTTCCGGGGAAAGCTTCAGGCCCACAGAAGGGCAGAACTCCGCTAATTCGTCGGCGGTAACGCGCAGATCGTCCTCCGGGATCACCATGATTTTGGCCTGAAGCGCCAGAGAAGAAGCCCACGCGGGCAAAGAAGCGCGGCCGATCAGAACCATTCGGCAGCCCTCCTTGCCGATCATTGGAACGAGCTTTTGGGGCAGGGTATCTCCCTCCACACCATGAAGGTCATCCAATATGGTATATTCATCGGCGGTGCAGTGCGAAAGCTTTTCCATCAGCACTTCTTCCGGCTCCGTCCCGCTGATCCAGCGCGTGGAAGTACGGTCAAAAACCTGCTCCGCGACGCTTGTTTTGCCAAAACCCGTAGCGCCGTAGAGATAGACGCTCATTCTCAGCTCTTTTGCCGTCTGAAGTTTTTTCAGGGCCTTTTTTGCAAACCAGATCTGCTTGTCCAAGATGCTCCTCCCGGTATGCTCAAACGTCAAAACGTATCCTTCGCAGCCTGCGGCGGATACGGCCATGAATACCTGAAAAAACGGCTTGCGGCGTTGAAAGTGCTGCTCCAAAAGGAGCGCGGATGGCCGCCGTGTGTTTTCATCCGTTCAGGCCGCTCCATTATAGCACGGAAAGGGAAATGCCGCCATATCAGAAGGACATGGAAGTACGTTCTGCTTGCAGGCAGCAGAAACAGGCCTTGGACAGAGCGGCTGGGGGCTGAAATTTTTTTTGCCTAAAAAGAAAAAAGATGGTTGACAGCAGAGGGGGAGTATGGTAGTATGTGTCTGCGGTTAGTTGAGATTAACCGAAGGAGCTCCGGGGAGGAGCTTTATTTTGGGAGGTCGGTTAAACATGGCTAACCAAAAAGGATGGGTGGAGGATGACGGAACGCTTTGAGAAAACGCTGATCGGCCATTGCGCGGCAACGCTGGCGGGGCATAAGTGCGGCAGTTTGTTTTCGTACCATTTGGCGGCGGGGGAAACCATGGAAGAAAATGTGAACCCGGTCAACGTTCATCTCTCCGACAAGGGCGTGCGCGTCCGGCTGCTGAGGGGCTGCGCACGGGGCGGTCTATTATATGTGTACCGCCCGCGAAAGCTGGCGAGACGGCTGGAGGATCCTGCGGTCCGTGATTTTCTCTCCGCGCAGGGCTACACGGATTTCTCCGGGGAGGGCTGTCTCGCCACGCTGACGCGCCGCTTGGCCCAGTGCGAGGATTTTCCTCATGAGATCGGCGTCTTTCTGGATTATCCGCTGGAAGACGTGATCGGCTTCATCCGCAACCGGGGCAGCGGGTTCTGCTGTCTGGGATGCTGGAAGGCCTATTCCAACGCCGAAGCGGCGGAAAAGACCTTCGCACTGTACCGCAAATGCCGGGAAGTTTATCTGAACTGTTACGGCAAAGGCTTTGATGTCGCACGGCTGACGGTAGCCGCTTGACATACAATTTCAATCAGGAGGAAAAGAAAATGAATCGAGTAGCAGTAGTCTACTGGAGCGGCACGGGCCATACGCAGGCCATGGCCGAAGCAGTAGCCAGTGCCTGCAGCGGCAAGCTGATGACCGCTGCGGAATTTACCCCCGATCAGGTCGCGGAATATGACGCCATCGCTTTCGGATGCCCGGCTATGGGCGCGGAAGTGCTGGAGGAAAGCGAATTCCAGCCCATGTTCGACGACGTGAAGCCCCAGCTCAAGGGCAAGAAGATCGCGTTGTTCGGCTCCTATGGCTGGGGCGACGGCGAATGGATGCGGACTTGGGAAGAAGACTGCGTGGCGGCCGGTGCGGTACTGGCCTGCGACAGCGTGATCTGTCAGGACGAGCCTGACGGGGATGCTCTGGCCAGCTGTGATGCGCTGGGCAAGGCGTTGGCGGAGTGATTCCGCCGTAACGGAGAAAACTGGGCGGGAGCTGATGGACGCGGCTTCAGGCCTCCTTCTTCGGCAAGTGTTGTGCGATTTTCAACTTTGATTTCTGGTTTGCGCGAAACAAACAAAAAACCTGTTCTGTTCCAATTTCATTTTCTGTGGAGAGTCGGTAAGGACGCAGCCGGCTCTCCTTTTCGTGTATTTTTTTCAACTCCCATTGACACTATAGGAGATAGGAAGTATAATGTCCACCGGAAAGGTAGGAATTAACCCTTCCTTTCCTGAAAAATACGAAGCGCGAAAGGAGCGGCTGCCTTATGATGATCTCTTCCAAAGGGCGGTACGCCCTGCGGGTCATGCTGGACATGGCCGAACAGGGCGGCGACAGCTTCCTCCCGCTGAAGGATATTGCCGATCGCCAGAATATTTCCCGGAAATATCTGGAAAGCATCATGCCCGATCTGGCCAAGCATGGTCTGGTGGAAAGCGCCATGGGCAAAACCGGAGGCTATAAGCTGACCCGGAAGCCCGAGGACTACAAGGTGGGCGAGATCCTCTGCGCCGCAGAGGGCGAACTGGCCCCCGTTGCCTGCCTGACCAAGGACGGGAAGAAGTGTGAGAAGGTGGATTCCTGCTACACGCTGCCTTTCTGGATCGGGCTGGAGGAACACATTAACTCCTACGTCAACAGCTACACGCTGAAGGATCTGCTGGAATCCGGAGAAAAAAATCACGACAAATGCGGCGGCTGCACGGCCTGCGGCGGGAAAGAGGTTGAAGCAAAATGAAACAGAACGCTTTATTGGAAGTTAAAAATCTGCATGTGAGCGCCGAGGATGAAACCGAAATTCTGCACGGCGTCAATCTGACGCTGGGCCGGGACGAGACCCACGTGCTCATGGGCCCCAACGGCACCGGCAAGTCCACGCTGGGCTATGCCATCACCGGCAACCCCAACTATACCGTCACCGAAGGGAAAATCATTTTCGACGGCGAGGACATCACCGACCTGCCCGTCAACGAGCGCGCCAAGAAGGGCATTTTCCTGTCCTTCCAGAACCCGCTGGAGGTTCCCGGCGTGACCCTGAGCGCCTTCATCCGTACTTCGCTGGAACAAAAGACCGGCAGCCGTCTGCGCCTGTGGGATTTCAAAAAGAAGCTGGCGGAAACCATGAAGCTGCTTAACATGGACGAGGCCTATGCCGAGCGCGACCTGAACGTGGGCTTCTCCGGCGGCGAAAAGAAAAAGGCCGAGATCCTGCAAATGCTTATGCTGGAGCCCAAGCTGGCCATTCTGGACGAAACGGACTCCGGTCTGGACGTGGATGCGGTGCGCACTGTTTCCAACGGCGTGCGGCTGTTTAAGGAGCGCTGCCACGGTTCCCTGCTGATCATCACCCACAGCACCCGCATTTTGGAGGCCCTGCAGGTGGACGAGACCCACGTGATGGAAAGCGGCGTTATCGTCAAGGAGGGCGGCGCGTCTCTGGTGGAGGAGATCAACGAACACGGTTTCGGAAAGCTGAGCGAGGATCGGTGACCAAGGATGAGAGAAAAGAGCCTGGTAGAGGATATTGACCGCAGCATTTATGATATTCGGGATGAGGAAAAGGACGCTTACCGCATGGAAGCGGGTCTGACCCCCGAGATCATTGATAAGCTGTCCAAGGAAAAGGGCGACCCGGTGTGGATGCAGCAGTTCCGGCTGCAAGCCCTTCAGATTTATAACGAGATGGAGATCCCCAACTGGGGGCCCTCCATTGAAGGGCTGGACATGGATCATATCGCCACCTACGTCCGCCCCAATACCAAGATGCAGAACGACTGGAAAAACGTGCCTCAGGACATCAAGGACACCTTCGACCGGCTGGGCATTCCTCAGGCCGAGCGGAAGTCACTGGCAGGCGTGGGCGCGCAGTACGATTCCGAGCTGGTGTACCACAACGTCCGGGCGGAAGTGGCCGCCGAGGGCGTGGTATACACCGACATGGAGAGCGCCATGAAGGGTGAATACGCTGATATGGTGCGCAAGTATTTCATGAAGCTGGTCACGCCCCGGGACCATAAGTTCGCCGCGCTGCACGGCGCGGTCTGGTCCGGCGGTTCCTTCGTGTACGTGCCCAAGGGCGTGCATCTGTCCATTCCGCTGCAGTCCTATTTCCGGCTGAACGCCAAGGGTGCGGGCCAGTTCGAGCATACGCTGATCATCGTGGATGAGGGCGCCAGCCTGCATTTCATCGAAGGCTGCTCCGCACCCAAGTATAACGTGGCCAACCTGCACGCGGGCTGCGTAGAGCTGTATGTGAAGAAGAACGCCAAGCTGCGCTATTCCACCATCGAAAACTGGTCCAAGAACATGTACAACCTGAACACCAAGCGGGCGCTGGTGGAGGAAAACGGCGTCATCGAATGGGTGTCCGGCTCCTTCGGCTCCCATGTGGGCTGCCTGTATCCCATGAGCGTATTGAAGGGCGACAACGCCCGCACGGAGTTCACCGGCGTGACCTTTGCGGGCAAGGGCCAGAATCTGGATACCGGCGCGAAGGTCGTCCACGTGGGCAAAAACACCAGCTCCTACATGAACACCCGCTCCATCAGCAAGAGCGGCGGCATCAGCACCTTCCGCAGCAGCGTAGTGGTGGAAAAGAGCGCACAGGGCGCGAAATCCTCCGTGTCCTGCCAGAGTCTGATGCTGGACTCCGAGTCCCGCTCCGACACCATCCCCGCGATGGATATCCGCACCCGGAACGCTTCCGTAGGCCACGAGGCCAAGATCGGCAGCATCAGCAACGAGGCCATTTTCTATCTGATGAGCCGCGGCATGTCCGAGGAGGACGCCCGGGCGCTGATCGTCAGCGGCTTCGCGGATAACGTGTCCAAGGAGCTTCCCGTGGAGTACGCGGTGGAGATGAACAATCTGATCCGTCTGGAAATGAAGGGCAGCATCGGCTGACACCGTTTGCGGAAGGAGGAAAGACAATGGAAGAAACGATGAATACGAAAAATCGCCTGGCCGTGGATCAGCTCCCGGTCAGGACGTGGAACCGGCTGAATGTGAATGAAGCTGTGATTGAATGGGACGAAGCCCGCACCGCCGATCTGGGCACGGAAACCTATACCGCTGAATCGGACGGGCCCGTGCGCCTCGCCGCCTGCGGCGAGGGCGAGTTCAGCCGCAAACAGGTGAAGGTAGAGGCAGCGCCCGGAACCCGCATCACCGTTTATGAGCAGATGGAAGCCCGGCAGAATTTCAACCTGCGCACGTCACTGATAGCGCACAAGGATGCGGTCATCCGTCTGGTGCAGCTGCAGGACACCCGGGAGGGTTCCCTTCTGCATAATCAGATCGATGGCCACTGTGAGGAAAACGGCCATATCGAGCTGATCCAGATGTTCGTGGGCCGGGGACACCTGTACTCCGACAGCCGCTTCATCCTGCAGGGCGACCGCAGCGGGCTGGAGGCGGACATTGGCTATCTGGGCCGGAGGGAGCAGAAGCTGGATATGAATCTGGCCGTAGACCATTTCGGCAAGCATACGGAGAGCGAGATTAACGCCGCCGGCGCGCTGATGGATTCCTCTGCGAAGGTTTTCCGGGGCACCATCGACTTCAAGAACGGCTCCAGCGATTCCGTGGGCAATGAAAAAGAAACCGTCCTCATGCTGGGCGAAAACGTCGTCAATAAGACCGTGCCCCTCATCCTGTGCGCCGAAGAAAACGTGGTGGGCAACCACGGCGCGACCATCGGCGAGCTGGACGACGAGACGCTGTTCTATTTCGAAAGCCGCGGCATCGGCCGGGAAGCGGCAGAAGACCTGCTGGCCCGCGCCTCCATCGAACGGCTGGCCCGGAAGACCGGCGACGCCGAAACGGAAGAAAAAGCCGCAGCGCTTTTGAACGAGGAGCTTTAACATGGCATACGATTTCAGAAAAGACTTTCCGCTGCTTCAGCAGAACAAGATCGCCTATCTGGACAACGCGGCCACGGCCCAGCGGCCCCAGTGCGTTATCGACGCGGAAAGCAGCTTTTACCGCAATTCCAACGCCAACCCCCTGCGGGGGCTGTATTCCCTCAGCGTGGAGGCCACGGAGATCTATGAAAACGCCCGGGAGGCCGTTCGGGATTTCCTGAACGCGTCCTCCACGGAGGAGATCATTTTCACTCGCGGCACCACCGAGGGGCTGAATCTGGTGGCGTACAGCTATGGCCTTCACCGTGTGAAGGAGGGCGACGAGGTGCTGGTGTCCATTATGGAGCACCACAGCAATCTCCTGCCGTGGCAGATGGTCTGCCGCCAGACCGGCGCGAAGCTCCGATTTATCGAATGCGAACCTGACGGCAGTGTGGATCTGGCCAAGGTGGAGGCCCTGATCAACGACCGCACGAAGATCGTGGCTATCAATCAGGTGTCCAACGTGCTGGGCCGGGTCAATCCCGTGCGGGAGATCGCCGATATGGCGCATCGTCACGGCGCGGTTATCATCGTGGACGGCGCGCAGAGCACGCCCCACATGCCCGTCAACGTGCGCGAGCTGGACGCGGATTTCTTCGCTTTCTCCGGCCACAAGGTCTTTGGACCCATGGGCATCGGCGTTCTGTACGGCAAAAAGGAACTGCTGGACAATATGCCGCCCTTCCTGACCGGCGGTGAAATGATCGAATCCGTCACCCGGGAATCCGCCATTTATGCCGAACTGCCCCACAAGTTTGAGGCGGGCACGGTGAACGCGGCAGGCGCGGCGGGTCTGCAGGCCGCCATTGAGTATATGCTCGGCGTGGGCTTTGAGACCATGCATGAGCGGGAAACGGCGCTGGTGGCCCGGACGCTGGAGGGCATGAAGAAGCTGCCCTACGTTCACGTGATCGGTTCGGACAAGCCCGAGAAACACACCGGCATCGTGACCTTCACCATGGACGGCGTGCATCCCCACGATATCAGCGAAATTTTGTCGGCGGACGGCGTGGCCGTCCGGGCGGGCCATCACTGCGCGCAGCCGCTGCTGGCCCATCTGGGCTACAGCTCCACCGTGCGCGCCAGCTTTGCCTTCTACAATACCGAAGCGGAAGTGGACCAGCTGCTGGCCAGCCTTTCGACGATGAGGGAGCGGATGGGTTATGGAAAATAGAAGCTTCTATAATGAAATTCTGACCGAGCACAATATTCACCCGGAATTTAAGCATGACCTGCCCAATGCGGACATCGTGCTGGAAGGCGTGAACCCCAGCTGCGGCGACCATATCTGGCTGAAGCTGAAGACCGACGGGGACAAAATCACCGACGGCGCGTTCGTGGGCGACGGCTGCGCCATCTCCCAGGCGTCCGCCGACATCATGCTGGGCATGGTGATCGGTCAGCCCAAGGAAAAGGCCCTGCAGATGGCCGATACCTTCATGCGGATGATCAAGGGCGAGGCCAGCGAAGCGGAGATCGACAGTCTGGAAGAAGCCTCGGCCCTGCGGGATATTTCCCATATGCCCGCCCGGGTCAAGTGCGCTGTGCTGGGCTGGCGCACCCTGAAGGAAGCCGTAGGAAAATAAAACTGAAAGGCCGCGGATGGAAAATCTGCGGCCTTTTTGGAACATTCAGAAGGGAAAATCATATGAAGCGTCTCTATTCCATTCTGAAAACCTTATTAGGGTGCCTGATCGGCGTATTTGCGGGAAGCTCCCTTTACCGGTGCTGGGATTATGCTCAACGGCCTGAGCTTTACGCCATGGATTCCGCCCCGTGGTATGGTCAGCTTCTGGTAAACGGGGTGCTGACGGCGGTTTCCGCCCTGACGATGCTGCTCGTCCTGTTCCTTCTGAAACGGAAAATAAAAGCTTCCTGAAAAGAACGAATCGAAAAGCGCCCTCCGACGCCCGCAGGCTCGGAGGACGCTTTTTGAATAGAGGAAGGAATGCTCCTAAGGTCAGTCCAGCGTTTCAAAGGCGCAGAAATCGATCTCCTGCACTTTCTGCAGATGGGCGCTGCCATCCAGCGCTTCGTAGAAGTACACCAGCGCATAGCCGATAGGCGCATCCGGGGTGACGATCTGGGTCTGGCATAGCAGGCAGTAGTTGGTTCCAGCCACCACCTGCGCGGCCAACAACGCCACGGGCGTGTAGGTGCAGCCCTCCAAGTCTTCCGTGGCCTTGGCAAAGGCGGTCAGCACTTCTTCGGGAATCTGGGTGGGGTCGCCTTCTGTGGGAGTCCAGCCGCCTACCAGAGGTTCGGATTCTTCCGCCAGCGCGGGAGCGCACAGGGTCAGGGCCAGCAGACAGACCATCAGGATGCAAAGCAGTTTCTTCATTGAAAAAGACCTCTTTTCTTCAAAATCTGTTTGAATGAATACGTCGTTTCACCGCATTCACTGAAACAGACGGTCATCCCGCAAAAAGGTTCCCTGAATTTTGAAAAAACGCCTCTTTTTCAGAAATTTGTGAAAAAGAGGCGTTTCGTCATTCGGGGAAAACTACGACCAGCAGCATTTGAAAGGCATCCTCGGCGTAGAGGGCATGGGGCTTTTGGGCGGGCATGACTACACATTCGCCCGGACCCAGCGAATGGACTTTGCCGTCCACCGTGAAGCGGCCCCGGCCGCTTAAGACCAGCGCCAGCGCATCGCCGTCGGAGTCATGAGTGCTGATCTCCTCGCCCTTGTCAAAGGCAAACAGCGTTACGCTCACGTGGGGATTCTGGCTCAGCGTCCGGCTGACCACCTGCCCGGCCTGATAGGGGATCAGTTCCGTCAGCAAGAGAGCTTCGTTTTGGGGAATGTTTTTCAGCATCGCCGCGCCCTCACTCCACCGTCTCAATGGCGGCGACGGGGCAGCCTGTGAAGGCTTCCTCCGCGGCGCTTTCCAGCTCCGGGGGGACTTCCCGGTCGGCAGCCACCGCTCGGTGATCGTCATTCATCTCGAAAATTTCCGGGCAGGTGGAGGCACAGAATCCACAGCCGATACAGGCATTGTTGACACGGTATTTCATAAAACATTGCTCCTTTCCTGAAGCCCATGAATGGGACTTTCAGGGAAAGGATGCCCCGGCGAGGCAAAGCTCATACGCACGGTCAGCCGGGGCGGCGAAGCGTTTCCACAGGCTCCTGCCAGAGCGCGTAAAGATCGTTCATCCAGCCGTATACGTCCATTTGATAGACCTTTTGCAGGTTTTCCGGGGTGAAGACCGCTTCAATTGGCCCCTGCGCCACGGCGCGGCCCTCGTTCATCAGCACGGCATGGGTGCCGTACCGACGGGCGATGCTCAGGTCATGCACCACTGACAGCGCGGCCCGGCCCGGCGTTTGCAGCCATTGGCCGATCAGGCTAAACAGGCTTTGCTGGTACACCAGGTCCAGATGATTGGCGGGCTCGTCCAACAGCAGAATTTCCGGCTCCTGAGCAAGCACCTGAGCCAGAAAGGCCCGCTGCACCTCGCCGCCGGACAGTTCCAGCAGACTTCTTTTTCGCAGCAGCTTCATGCCGGTCAGCTCCAACGCCCGTTCGATCGCGTCGGGGCCGTCTTCGTCCCGGCGGCCCAGCAGCCCTCGCTGATGGGCATAACGGCCCAGCTGGACGATCTCCTCCACGGTGTAGCCATAGCTGATCGTGTGCTGTTGGGCCAGCACGGCGATCTTCCGCGCCAGCTCTGCCGGACGAAAGTCACGCAAATTCCGCCCGTTTAGACGAATTTCACCTTCATAGGGCACGCCTTGGGCGATGGCGGAGATCAGCGAACTTTTCCCCGCGCCGTTCGGCCCGACCAGCATGAGCCACTGGCCCTCCTCCAGCGAAAAGGACAGACGATCCACCACCGTATGCGTGTCGTAGCGCACCGTGACGTTTTCAGCGTTCAGCATGGTCTATCCGTCCTTTCTGCTGCGATAGAAGATGACCACAAATACCACCGAGCCGATCAGGGACGTGACCACGCCGATGGGCAGTTCGATGGGGGAAAGCACTGTGCGGGCGGTCAGGTCGGCCAACAGCAGGAATACCGCGCCCAGAAACAGGGAGGCAGGCAGCAGTCGTTTATGGTTGGGGCCGGTCAGCATCCGGGTCATATGGGGCGTGACCAGCCCCACAAAGCCGATGGTTCCGCCGATGGACACGCACGTGCCGATCAGCACCGAGACGGCGATCATGATCTCCAGCTTGACCCGGCGGACGGAAACGCCCACGTGCCTGGCATTTTCTTCGCCCACGGCAAAGGCGTTCAGTTCCCGGCCCCGGGACAGGATCCAGCCGCCGCAGGTCAGCAGCGCGACGCCCAGCAGGGCGGCGTGGCGGTAGTTGCTCCCGGCCAGCGAACCCATGGTCCAGAATGTGATGGTGCGCAGTTTTTCTCCCGAAAAGGCGATCAGCAGGCTGATGAGGCTGGACGCGAACATGGAGAAGATCACGCCGATCAGAATGATGCTGTTGGTGCTCAGGCTGCGGTCAAGGGCATAGGCAAGCCCCAGGATTATCAGAAGTGACAGAAACGCGAAGACGATCGCTGTCACGGCGGTGCCGCCATAGGGCAGGCCGGGGAAGGTGATCCCCAGCGCCAACGCCGCCACTGCGCCCAGCGACGCGCCGGAGGACACGCCCAGCGTAGAGCCGTCGGCCAGCGGGTTCCGCAAAAGTCCCTGCATGGCTGCGCCGCACAGGGAGAGAGCAGCGCCGGTCAGCGCTACGCACAGCACTCGTGGGAGCCGCACGGAAAAAACAACGGCTTTCGGGAATCCCTCCGGCAAAGGCAGCCCCCAGAGGGCGTTCCACAGGGCGGCGAGGGTAGAATCTATGGGAATGGACACGCTGCCGATGCAGGTGCAAAGGAGCATGGTAAAAAGCAAAATCAGGGTGGCGGCGAGCCACAGGGGGAAGAAACGGCGGGGGTGTTTCATGAGGGAACCTCCCGGAAAGAGTAGGGGTCAGTGCGCTGAAAGCAGCGCGGAGTGGAAAGAGGTGTTCCATGGTGCTTCTTTGTTTTGATAGTTAGAAAAAGGATGGCAAACAACAGGCGGAGCGCACGGCAGTATGGGCTGTGCCGATGATTACCCTGAGGAAAGTGTCTAATGCATTCGTAGACGCATCATCTCTGTCCCGATGGGAGAGCCTTGAGCCGGGATGGCCCGAAGGGGGCAGGGGGCGAAAGCTGCTGCGTAAGACAACCCTGCCGTAAGAAAACCCCAGCTGGGGGAATGACGCGCCGACTCCGGCGCGGGCGGTGGGGCTGCCGCCCCGAGGGGGCAGTACTTTCTTTCGAAGCGAAAGAAAGTACCAAAGAAAGCAAGCGGCACGGCGACTCCAGAGGCGGCCCGCCCCGCTTCGCGTCGCGGGCTTCGGCCTGCGGGAGCCCTTCGGGCTGTCCTCGGCCTTGGTTCGCTTCGCTCACCCGCCGGGAAAAAGCCCTTTACTGCCCACTTTTGAAAGAGGGAGTTCGCAATGTCGCGCGCAACATTGTTGGCGAGCTAACACCCACGTTCGTGCGCGCTCGTGCTCACTCTTATCCTCTTTCAAAAAGGGCAAGGCTTTTTCCCTTCGCTGCCTATTGCCGCTCTGCTCCGCCGCCGCTTGGGTGGGGGCGGAACGACAGTAGCGCGGGTTGGGATGTTTTCATGTGGTTTGGCCGATTCAGCAAGGCCACCGACCAACAGGTTTGGGAAAATTGTGATGATCGGTGGCGCGAGCCGGAGGGCCTGTTGCCCGACAGCGGTTTGTATCCACCAAGTGGTGGAAAGCTAACCCAGACCGGCGAGCCGCGAGGCCTGTTGCCGAGCGGCGGTGATTCCGCGGCCAAGCCGCATGTCTCCCTACGCCCCTGCGCGCAAAGCGCGCAGTCCGGGGTCAAGGGGTACTACCCCTTGCGAGCGGCGGTAATTCCGCAGCCAATGTTCTTTTCCACGAGTACCCCGCGCCCTATGGGCGCGGAGTGGGGTGCGGGGGGTCACCCCCTGCTCAGGCGGCGGGAGTCAGCGCTTCTTCGCCGGTGACGAAGGTGTACAGGGCCTCGGCGGCGTCCTTCAGACGGGGGCCGGGACGAGAAACTTCGTTGGAGTCGGCGTTGAAGATCGCGTCGTTCTGAACAGCCTTCAAGGCGTCCCAACCGGCGCGGGACTTGATCTCCTCCACGGGGGTGGGGCCTTCGCCGTAGTACATGGAAATGGTGACGATATAGTCGGGATCTCGCTCCAGCACCTGCTCTTCGGAGATCTCCGCCCAGCCTTCCACATCCGCGAAGGCGTTGGTCAGGCCGCACATGGTGGCCAGTTCATCCATGAAGGTGCCCTTGCCGGCCGTCCACAGGCCCCACTGCAGGGGAGAAACCTCGAAGTAGACGGTCTTGCCGGTATTTTCGCTCTTGGCGGCGATATCGGCAAAGGCGGACTGCATGTCCGCAACCATGGCTTCGGCTTCGTCGTTGCGGCCCACCAGCGCGCCGATCAGGCGAATGGCGGTGTACACGCCTTCAATGTCCTGCGCGTCGCTGACGACCACGCGGATACCGGCCTCTTCCAGCGCGGCGACCTGCTCTTCGGTCTGGGCCATTTTGGCCATGATGACCACCTGGGGCTCCAGCGCGATGATCTGCTCCAGATTGGTGTCAGCGCCGGACTGGACCGCGGGCACTTCCAGAACGGATTCTGGGTAGTCGCAGTATTCGCCGCGGCCTACCAGCGTGTCTTCCGCGCCCAGCGCGGCAAGGATTTCGCAGTCGGAAGCGGTCAGCGCCACAACTTTAGTGGCGGGCGCGTCCAGCGCGATCTCCCGGCCGGCCATGTCGGTCACGGTGACGGCGGTGCTTTCCGCAAAGGCTGCGGTCAGGCTGAGAGCCATCACAAGGGCAAGGAACAGGGATACGAGTTTTTTGGTCATTGGTCTTTCCTCCTTGGTGAATCAGATCAAATGAAAGAGCAGGGAAGAACGTTTTTGAGCAAACAAAAGCGCTCCTCCCGGAGGAACGCTAAAGAAGCCTTCGCCGCTTCCGGCGTTGGCCTTCCAGCAAATCCCATCCCCAGGGGCTTGTTCGAACGATGGAAACAGGTCTCCCGGCTTGGCCTCATTCTACTTGCGCACCTTCCCGCCCGAAGGACAGTGGCTTTTCCGCGCGTTCGTCCGCTTCACGGTTACTGGGATAGCTCGGAAATCGCATCCGTATTCCCATGACGCTCCCGACCAAAGGAGCGCCGCGCCTCACGGCGCAGATCCATCGGCTGATTCATTTGTCGGCTTGATTATACCCGCCCGGTGGGGACAAGTCAACGCGGAAGGCCATTTTCGGAGGCGCAAAATCGAAAATCGAAAACGGCGGTGAAGGGCAGAATAGAACGATTCAGAAGAAAGGTTCAAAATTTTGTCCAAATGATGCCATGATGCGCCAAAGAATGCACAAAGCCCATTGACGAATAAAAAAAAGCCGTGTATCCTGTTGGCGAAAACCCGCGCATCCGTCCCAAAAAGGCCGGGAAAAGATACGTTCGAAAAAATGGGGGAGGTTCAGTATGCTGTATCCCAAAAGCGCTGAAAAGGAACTGACGCAGGAACAGTTCCGCCATCCGGGCAGCGAATACCGCGGCGCGCCCTTTTGGGCATGGAACTGTCATTTGGAGAAGAAAGAGCTGCTCCGGCAACTGGAAGTGTTGAAAAAAATGGGTTTGGGCGGCGCTCATATGCATGTGCGCACCGGCATGGCTACGCCCTATCTGAGCGACGAGCATATGGCGCTGATCAAGGCCTGCGTGGAAAAATGCCGGGACGAAAAAATGCTGGCCTGGCTGTACGACGAGGATCGCTGGCCCTCCGGCGCGGCGGGCGGCCTTCTGACCCAAGACCCCCAATACCGTGCCCGGCACCTGCTTCTGACCACAAAGCCCTACGGCGAAGGCCAAGCCGAGGCGGGACTGGATTCGTCGGCCCGTTCCGCCCGTTCGGAGAATGGTACGCTGCTGGCCTGCTACGATGTGCAGCTGGATGAAAACGGGTGCCTGACCGGGGCCAGACGAATCGCCGAAACAGGAAAAGCGGCGGGACGGAAATGGTACGCCTATCAGGAAACCGACCTTCCCAATCCGTGGTACAACAACCAGACCTACGCCAATACGCTGGATCCCGCTACGATGCAAAAGTTCGTGGAGATCACCTACGAACGCTATCTGGAAACCGTCGGCGAGGACTTCGGCGGCGTTGTTCCCGCCATTTTCACGGACGAGCCCCAATTCTCCCATAAGAGTGCGCTGGCCTTCGCCCGGGAGGAAAAGGACGTGTTCCTGCCCTGGACGGACGATCTGCCGGAAACCTTCCGGGCGGCCTACGGAGAGGAGCTGCTGGAGCATCTGCCGGAGTTGCTCTGGGAGCTGCCGGAGGGAAAGGTTTCTTTGATCCGGTATCATTATCACGACCATATGGCTGAGCGTTTCGCACAGGCCTTCGCCGATACCTGCGGCGGCTGGTGTCAGGAGCACGGCCTGATGCTGACGGGCCACATGATGGAGGAACCCACGCTGAAAAGCCAGACGGCGGCGCTGGGCGAGGCCATGCGCTCCTATCGCAGCTTTCAGCTGCCGGGCATCGACATGCTCTGCGGCAGCCGGGAGTTCACCACTGCCAAGCAGGCCCAGAGCGCGGTGCATCAGTACGGCCGCCCCGGTATGACCAGCGAGCTTTACGGCGTTACCGGCTGGAATTTTGATTTCCGGGGGCATAAGCTCCACGGCGACTGGCAGGCGGCGCTGGGCGTGACCGTCCGGGTGCAGCATCTGGCATGGGTCTCCATGAAGGGCGAGGCCAAGCGGGATTATCCGGCGTCCATCAACGATCAGTCCCCCTGGTGGCAGGATTACGCCTATGTAGAAGATCATTTCGCCCGGCTGAACACGGCGCTGACCCGGGGAAAGCCGGTGGTGCGGGTAGGCGTGATCCATCCGGTGGAGAGCTACTGGCTCCATTGGGGCCCGGCGGAGCAGACCGACGGCATTCGCCGCCAGATGGACGAGCGGTTCCAAAGCCTGACCGACTGGCTGGTGAACGGCGGCGTGGATTTCGATTTCCTCTGCGAATCCCTGCTGCCCTCTCAATGCCCGCAGGGCGGCGCGCCCCTGAGGGTGGGGGAGATGGCCTACGACGCGGTGGTGGTTCCGGGCTGCGAAACCCTGCGCTCCACGACGCTGGAACGGCTGGAAGCCTTCCAAAGGGCAGGCGGACGGCTGATCTTTCTGGGCGATGCGCCCCGCTATGCGGAGGCGAAGCCGGACGAACGGGGAAAACGCCTGTATGAGCAGTCCCGGCACACGGAATTCAGCCGGGAGGCGCTGCTGGATGCGCTGGAGCCGGTGCGGCTGATCGATATCCGCGACGAAAACGGCGTGCGGACGGACAATCTCCTTCATCAGCTGCGGCAGGACGGCGACGGTCTGTGGCTGTTTTTAGCCCATAGCCGGGAACCCTACAACAATGACGTTCCCACTCGTCAAAATATCCGTCTGACGGTCAAGGGAGCCTATCACGCGCGCATTTATGACACGCTGACCGGCGATATTCTTCCGGCAAACGCGGAAATTCAGGGCGATAAGACCGTTATCCGGGCAACGCTGTACGATCATGACAGCCTGCTGCTGCGGCTGGATCACGAACCGGCGCTGCCCCGGACGGAGAACGAAGGGGCTGCCGCGTCCCGCACGGTGAGCGTCCCCTCGCTGGTGCATTATGTGCTGGACGAGCCCAACGCGCTTCTTCTGGATAAGGCGGAATACGCGCTGGATCAGGGGGAGTACCAGCCTGAGGAAGAGATCCTTCGGGCGGACAACGCCCTGCGGCGGGAGCTGGGCTGGCCGCTGCGGATGGATGCGATGGCGCAGCCATGGACGGTCAAAGAAGAAAAGACGGATCACACCGTGCGCCTGCGCTTTGCGGTTCATTCGGAGATCGCCGTGCCCGATGCGAAGCTTGCTTTAGAGGATGCGGAGCTGGCGAAGATTTGGCTGAATGGCAAGCCGGTAGAGTCCGGGCCGGAGGGCTGGTACACGGACAAGAGCATCGGCACGGTCGCCTTGGGAACGCTGGAACCCGGCGATACGGTCATCGAGGCGGAATGGCCCTTCGGGCGGCGCACCAATCTGGAATGGTGCTATCTGCTGGGGAGCTTCGGCGTTCGCCTGCAGGGCGAAAGCCGTACCCTGACGGCGCTGCCGGAAAAGCTGGGCTTTGACGATGTGACCCGGCAGGGCCTGCCCTATTACGGCGGCAACATTACCTACTGCATCCCGCTCACGACCGAGGCCGGAACGCTGTCCGTCTGCGCGCCCCATTATGACGGCGCGGCCATTCGGGCGGCGCTGGATGGAGAGCCGAAGGGTTATCTGGTCTATGCGCCCTACCGGCTGACGCTGGGCGAGGTGGAAAAAGGCCCCCATCTGCTGGAGCTGGCCCTGCTGGGCAGTCGGCAGAACGCCTTTGGCCCGGTGCATCTGGCCGATGAAAAAGAAAAGTGGATTGGCCCCAATGCATGGCGCAGCGAAGGCGCATGCTGGACGGAGAGCTACCGCCTGAAGCGGCTGGGGATCCGCAGCCGCCCGGAGGTAGAATTCCGGCCCTAAACAGGACAAAAAGAGGGCCTTGCCTTTCCAAATCCATTTTCTTATAATAGGAACAGAATTTGAAGACTGGGCTTTGGCCCTTTCCAAAGGAGAAATGAGTATGAACACGATCCCCCGCAGTGAACATCCCAAGCCTCAATTCCAGCGCGATAAATGGATGAATCTGAACGGCCAGTGGGCCTTTGAGATCGACAATGGCCGCAGCGGAAAAGCACGCGGCCTGCATCAGGCGGACGCGCAGCTTTCCGATACCATTCTGGTGCCGTTCTGCCCCCAGAGCCAGCTTTCCGGCGTGAACCACAAGGATTTTTTGTATGGCGTGTGGTATCGCCGCACCGTTGACCTGACGAAGGAGCAGCTTTCCGGCCGGGTCGTGCTGCATTTTGGCGCGGTGGACTATCACTGCGAAGCCTTTGTCAACGGCGTCAGCGTGGGAACCCACACCGGCGGCTATGTTTCCTTCTGCTTTGACGTGACCGAAGCCGTCCATGAGGGCGAAAACGTCATCACCGTGTATGCGGAGGATGACGAGCGGGATCCGCTGATCCCCCGGGGCAAACAGAGCGAGCTGTTTTACTCCCACGGCTGCGACTACACCCGCACCACCGGTATCTGGCAGACGGTGTGGCTGGAGTTCCTGCCGGAAACCCATATCGAAAAAATCAAGATTTTCCCCAGCGTGGAAACCGGTTCCTTTGACGTGGAAGCCCTGCTGAAGGGCGCGGGCACGCTGACGGTGGAAGCCGCCTATGAAGGACGGCCCATGGGCGCGGCCAGCGTGAAGGCCGAGGGCGGACTGGTGCGGCTGCATCTGCCGCTGCAGGAGACCCATCTGTGGGAGTTGGGCTGCGGCCGCCTGTACGACCTGAAGCTGACCTACGGCGAGGACAGGGTGCAGAGCTACGCGGGGCTGCGCAGCGTCCGGCTGGACGGCTACCGCTTCCTGCTCAACGGCAAGTCCGTTTTCCAGCGCACGGTGCTGGATCAGGGCTTCTATCCCGACGGCATTTATACCGCGCCCAGCGATCAGGCGTTGGAGAACGACATCCATCTTTCCATGGCCTGCGGGTTTAACGGCGCGCGCCTACATGAAAAGATTTTTGAGGAGCGCTTTCTGTACCACTGCGACCGGCTGGGCTATATGGTGTGGGGCGAGTTCCCCAACTGGGGTCTGGACGTGACCCGCCCCGACGCGGTCTACAGCGTACTGCCCGAATGGCTGGAAGAGATGGAGCGGGATTTCAACCATCCCGCGCTGATCGGCTGGTGCCCCTTTAACGAAACGTGGGATCGGGATCACCGCAAGCAGGACGATAACGTTCTGCGCGCCGTGTATCTGGCCACCAAGAGCGCCGACCCCACCCGCCCCTGCATCGATACCAGCGGCAACTATCATGTGGTCACGGATATTTACGACGTTCACGATTACGAGCAGAACGTGGAAATCTTCAAGAATCATTATGACGAGCTGTCCAACGGCGGCGAACTGTGGGATCAGGTCAACCACCGCGGCACCGGCGTCCGCCAGCAGTACGACGGCAAGCTGCCCGTGTTCATCAGCGAGTACGGCGGCATCGGCTGGACGAAGGAAGAAAAGGCGTGGGGCTATGGCAATATGCCCAAGTCGGAGGAAGAATTTATCGAGCGCTTCCGCGGCCTGACCAGCGCTATTCTAGACAATCCCCGCATCATGGGTCTGTGCTACACCCAGCTGACCAACGTGGAGCAGGAGCAGAACGGCCTGTATACCTACGACCGCCAGCCCAAATTCGATGTGAATATCTTCCGGGAAGTTCTTACGAAAAAAGCCGCGATCGAAGACTGACCTGTCAGGCGGCGCGCTGAAAAGGCGTGCCGCTTTTTCCGATTTTACGAAGCGTCATAGCAGGAGAGAAAAAGCGTGCAGTCATTGGCTGAATATTTTCGCAAACCCACGCCGGAGGAGGAAAGGCTGCTTCGGGGCGAAGCGCTGGACATGAGCCTGTACCAGCCTGCGCCCGCCGCCGCGTTTTCCGGCAAGAGCCTGCTGCCGGTCGATCAGGCCATCATGATCCGGCAGCATACCCGGTTCTGCGCCTTTCCGTGGCACCGGCATGATTATGTGGAGGTCATGTTCGTGCTGTCCGGCAGCGTGACCCATCATCTGGAAAACGGCGAGGAAATTCGGCTGGAAGAAGGCGAGCTTCTGTTCGTGAATCGCTTTGTCCGTCATGCGATCGACTCCTGCGGTCAGGACGACATTGCTGTGAATTTCATCGTGCAGCCGGAGGTTTTTGACTTTGCGCTGGAAATGGTGGGCCCGGAAAACGCATTGGGGCGCTTCCTGCTGGACGCGCTGCGCACGGGGGAAAGCGGCGTACCGTATCTTTATTTCCGCATTCGGGAATGCCGCAGCGTTCAATCCCTTCTGCAAAGCATGATCGAAGGTTTTCTGGAAACGCCGGATGGCTCCCAAAAGCTGCGGCGGCTGGAAATGGGGCTGCTGTTCGTCCATCTGCTGGGATTGAGCGACCATATGCAGCTGTCGACCGCCATGACCCGCTGGAACAACGTGGTGGTCGAGCTGCTGAACGAAGTCCACCGCAACTATGCTTCCTTTGAGCTGAAAGCCCTTGCCCGGCGGTATCATACGTCGTCGTCCTACCTGAGCCGGCTAGTGCGGGAAAACACCGGCCACAGCCTGACGGAGCTTCTGTGGCGGCGGCGGATGGAAAAGGCGGCGCAGCTGCTGCGGGATACGGATATGCCCATTCTGGCGGTGAGCCAGAGCGTGGGGTATGAAAACAGCAGCTATTTTTACCGCCTGTTCGAGCGGCGCTATGAGATGCCGCCAAAGGAATACCGGCGCGTTCACCGGGACGGAAAGGGGGACGGAGAAGCATGAGTCATGAGACAGCTTCCGCTGGTGTGGACGAGCGGCTGGTGCTGGAAACGGCCATGGAGGCGGGCCACATCCTTTTGGAAAACGGCGCGGAAATTTTCCGGGTAGAGGAAACCATGGACCGCATCTGCCGGTATTTCGGCGTGGAGCGGCGGGACTTTTTCGTGCTGAGCAACGGTATTTTCACCACCGGCGGGCAAGAACGGGGTGAAAACGCCCAGCCCTTCGCGCAAGTGAAACACATCCCCGTCCGGGCCGCCCAGCTGAACAAGGTGGTGGCGGTCAACCAGCTTTCCCGAGACATTGAGAAGGGCCGCTACACGCTGGAGCAGGTTCAGCGGCGGTTGGAGGAGATTCGCTCCCTGCCGCCCAAGCCCCGGCTGGCCCAGATCGCCGCCAGCGGCGTAGGCGCGGCCTGCTTCTGCTACCTCTTCGGCGGAAGCCTGCGGGACGCTCTGGCGGCGCTGGCCGTGGGTCTGCTGCTGGAGGTGTTCATCCTGTGGGTCAGCGGGCCCCATCTGAGCCGGATCATCGGCAATATCTGCTGCGGTGCGCTGATCACTGCCCTGTGCCTGTGCCTGCGCGGTCTTGGGTTGGGCGACGACCTGAGTCATATGGTGATCGGCTCCATTATTCCGCTGATTCCCGGTGTGCCCTTTACCAACGGCATTCGCGATCTGGTGGACGGAGACTACATCGCCGGGTCGGTTCGCCTGCTGGACGCTATGCTGGCGGTGCTGTGCGTGGCCATCGGCGTGGGCATTGTCTTTATCGCCTATCACCGGCTGTGGGGAGGTGCCATGCTGTGATCGCGCAGGTATTGGCGGCCGCCGTGGGCACGGTGGCCTTTGCGCTGCTTTTCGGCGTGCCCCGGAAATACTATTTCTACTGCGGCCTTGTAGGCGGGGCCGGTTGGCTGAGCTACGTTCTTTTGAACCGGCAACTTTCCGCCACGGAGACTGAGGCCATCTTCTTTGCCACATTGGGCGTGATCCTGCTGTGCCGCGTGTTTGCCGTGCGGGAGGAATGCCCGGTGACGGTTTTTCTGATCGCGGGCATTTTTCCGCTGGTGCCCGGGACCCGTATTTATTGGACGGCCTATTACGCCGTGACCGATCAGCTGGCGCTGGCCCAGCAGAACGGCTTCGCCGCCCTGAAGGACGCGCTGGCCATCGTATTGGGCATCGTGGTGATTTTTGAACTGCCCAACCGTTTCTTTCGGCTATTGGCCCGGAAAAATAGGGCGTAGCTCAAATTTGGCTACCCTTCTGTCAAAAAATGCCGCCTTGTCATCCGCCTTTTCTTATGGTACGTTGAGGTCAAATTCCCCGTACAAGGAGGAAAAAAGAAAATGAAGGAGACCCTTTCATTCAACAAGGACTGGCGTTTTCATCTGGGCGATATCCCGTTGGAGGAGGCCAAGCTGAAATCCCCGATGTATATCGAAGCCAAGACGGCCCGCAAGCGCTGCGGTCCTGCTGCCCGGGAATATATGGACGGCACGGAGTTCTATAATGAGACGAACCTGATCTCTCACGAAACGTGGCTTTCCGTGGACGTGCCCCACGACTATATCATCGGACAGGAGCCCAAAGAAGAAAACAACAACACGCTGGGTTTCTTCCGCTACGAAAACGCGTGGTACCGCAAACATTTCACGCTGGACGCCGCCGATGAAGGCCGCCGTATCAGTCTGTATTTCGAGGGCGTTGGCATTCACTGCAAGGTGTACGTCAACGGTTGCTATATGCTCACCAACAACTGCGGCTACAACTCCTTTGAGGTGGACGTGACCGACGTGGTGGACTTCGGGCAGGAGAACGTGGTGGCGCTGCACGTTGATGTCAGCGAACACGAGGGCTGGTGGTACGAGGGCGCGGGGATCTACCGCCCGGTGTGGCTCATCAAGTCCGAGCCTGTGGCGGTGGACCTTTACGGTGTGTTCGTTCACCCGGAGCGCAAGACTGCGGGCCGGTGGGATGTGCCCGTGGATACGACCCTGCGCAACGACGGGTACGAGTCCGCCGTGGCCGTGGTGCGTTCCGTAGCGCGAAACGCCGCCGGAGAGGAGATCCTTGCACTGGAAAGCTCCATCGAAATTCCCGCCCGGGAAAAAGCGACCCTCCATCAGCGGGGCGAGGTGACCGACCCGGCGCTGTGGGATATCGACAGTCCCCATTTGTACACGCTGGAAACCGTGGTCACGGTGGGGGAGGAAGTGGTAGAGCGCCAGAGCAACCGCTTCGGCTTCCGCACCATCCGGTTTGACAAGGACGAGGGCTTCTTCCTGAATGACCGCTCGGTGAAGATTCAGGGCGTTTGCTGCCATCAGGACTACGGCCTGACCGGCAAGGCGGTGCCCAAGCGCATCCAGCGCTACCGGCTGGAGCTGCTCAAGGAGATGGGGGCCAATGGCTACCGCTGTTCTCACTACCCCCAGCATGATTACACTATGCAATGTCTGGACGAACTGGGCTTTTTGACCATGTGCGAGACCCGCTGGTACGAAAGCACCCCCGAGGGCATGGCTCAGCTGGAAATGCTCATCAAGCGCGACCGAAACCATCCCTGCGTCATTTTGTGGTCTGCGGGCAATGAAGAACCCATGCACAAGACTGCGGCCGGCCGCCGGATCGCTCATGCCATGCTGTATCGGGCCCGCCAGCTGGACGGCACCCGTCCCGTGACCACCGCCGTATCCCATGACCCGGCCCACTCCACCGTGGCTGACCTGATCGATGTGATGGGCGTGAACTACAACCTGACCCATTTCGACCTGCTGCACGAAACTTACCCGGACGTGCCGCTTGTCTCCACCGAATGCGTGGCTACCAGCACCACTCGGGGCTGGTATCTGGCGGACGACGTCAAGCGCGGCTACATTTACGGCTACGACCGGGATACCAACAAGTCCTTCCTGGCCCGGGAAAAAACATGGAAGTATTTCATGGAGCGGAAGTGGATTGCCGGCGGTTATCAGTGGGCCGGCATCGAGCACCGCGGCGAAACGGTATGGCCCCGGCTGTGCTCGCAGGCGGGCGCCATCGACCTGTATTTGAATCGGAAGGACGCATTCTATCAGAATCAATCTCATTGGACGAAGAAGCCCATGGTGCACCTGCTGCCCCATTGGAACTGGCCCGGTTGGGAGGGCAAAACGCTGCGGGTTTCCGCCTACACCAACTGCGACGCAGTGGAGCTTTTCCTGAACGGGGCGTCGCTGGGCCGTCATGAGGTGGAACTCTACGGCCACGCCGAGTGGCAGGTGGTCTACGCGCCCGGCAAGATCGAAGCCGTGGGCTACCGTCAGGGCGAAGAAGTCTGCCGGGATGTGCAGGAGACCACCGGCGCGCCCGCGGCGCTTCGGCTGAAGCTGGAACGGGACGATGTACACGCCGACGGCGAGGACATCGCCATTCTGACCTGCGACTGCGTGGATGCGCAGGGCCGTCACGTGCCTACCGCCGCTCCCTTCGTGCATTTCTACACCAATGAGAAGGGCACGATCCTGGGCACCGGCTCCGACGTGTGCGACCATGTGCCCGTTACCTGTCCCGACCGGCAGATGCGGGCGGGCCTGATCTCCGTGGCCGTCCGGGCCGGGACGGAAAAGGGCGGCCTGATCGTGTGCGCCGAGGCGGATGGACTGGCTCCCGCCGTGCTGGAAACGGAGCTGCTGTGAGTCTGGCGTATCGCTTTTTTTGAACCGGGTATGACATAATTTGATTCTTTTTGGCCCCGCCGCAGCATTTGCGGCGGGGTCAAATCATGCTATGGTCGAAAAAGGAAATGCCGTCTTTTCCCTGAAGCGCCGCTGTGCTACACTGCATCCAGAAGCGAGCGGAACCGGCCGTCAGCTGGGAAAGCCTCGCAGACGGAAAACGCTTAGTGAAAGAAGCGAACGTTCCAAACACGGAAAATGGAAAGGAAGGATTCTCAGTGGAAAAAGCCTCCCTCGGACGCTTGCCTGCCGAAACCAGAAAAACGCGCCGTCATACGGTGCTCAAGCAGATGAAAGCGAATTATTTCCTTTATCTTTTTCTGCTGCCCGCCACGGCGTATCTGCTGATTTTCTGCTACGGCCCCATGTACGGCATTCAAATCGCCTTCAAGGATTTTTACGCCTATCTGGGCATTGAAGGCAGTCCATGGGTAGGGCTGAAGCACTTTGAGAACTTCTTCCGCTCTCCCCGCTTCGGCGCGCTTTTACAAAACACGCTGACGCTGAGCTTCTACAGTCTGCTGGCCGGGTTCCCATTGCCCATTATTCTGGCGCTGCTGCTCAATTACACCCCCAGGCAGGGGCTGAAGAAGTTCGCCCAGACTGCTTCCTACGCGCCGCACTTCATTTCCACCGTGGTTCTGGTGGGAATGCTGAACGTGTTCTTCTCGCCCCGCTCCGGCTTCGTCAATACGATCCTTGGCTGGTTCGGTTCACAGCCCGTCTTCTTTTTGGGCGACCCCAAGTGGTTCAAGCACATGTACGTCTGGTCGGGCGTATGGCAGAGTACCGGCTGGGGCTCCATCATCTATCTGGCGGCGCTGGCGGGCGTAAGCCCGGAACTGCATGAGGCGGCCATCATCGATGGGGCCAACAAGCTGCAGCGTATCTGGAATATCGACATTCCCACCATCATGCCCACCATGGTCATCCTGCTGGTGATGAACTTCGGCTCCATCATGAACGTGGGCTACGAAAAGGTTTTCCTGATGCAGAATGACCTGAACATGAGCGCCTCGGAGATCATTTCCACCTACACCTACAAGATCGGCCTGCAGGGCGCGCAGTACAGCTATTCCACGGCCATCGGCCTGTTCAACAACATTATCAACTTCGTGATGCTGGTGGTGGTGAACCGCGTGGCCCGCGGCCTGTCCGGCAGCAGCCTGTGGTAAGAAAGGAGGGTGCGCCTTATGGAACAAACTGCCGCAAGGGTCGGCTCCAAGGTCAATGAGACCCGGTTTGACCGTATCTTCAACGTCGTGGTCTATGTTCTGCTGGCCTTGATGCTGATCGTGGTGATTTATCCCCTGTATTTTGTGCTGCTGGCCTCCGTCAGCGATCCCCAGTACGTCAATTCCGGCACGCCGCTTCTGTATCCCCGCGGCTTTACCCTGATGGGCTATTCCCGGGTGTTTGCGGATAACCGCATCTGGATCGGCTATGCCAATACGCTGCTGTATGCCGGGGCGGGAACGCTGCTGGCCGTGGCAGTGCAGGTGATGGCGGGGTACGCCCTTTCCCGCAGCGATTTGCCGGGCCGCAACATCTTCATGGCCCTGTTCGTCTTCACCATGTATTTCGGCGGCGGACTGATCCCCTTCTATCTGGTGGTCAAATCCCTGAATCTGGTCAACAGCCGGCTTTTGATGGTGATGCTGGGCTGCTCGTCGGTGTACAACATCATTATCATCCGCTCGTTCTTTGTATCGACGCTGCCCAAGGAACTGCAGGAGGCCGCCTTCATCGACGGCTGCACCAACCAGCGGTATTTCTTCAGCATCGTGCTGCCCCTGTCCAAGGCCATTATCGCGGTCATCGCACTGTATGCGCTGGTGGCCCAATGGAACTCCTACTTCAACGCCATGATTTTCCTGACCGACCGCAGCAAGTACCCTCTGCAGCTGTACCTGCGGGAAATTCTGCTGACTGCCAAGACCTATGCCGACACCTCCATGGTGGGCGGCGACCCGGAGGCTGCGGCCAAGATGGAACAGATGGTGGAGGTGATCAAGTACGGCGTTATCGTCGTTTCTACGCTGCCCGTCATCGCCGTCTATCCCTTCCTGCAGAAGTACTTCGTGCAGGGCGTGATGATCGGCGCGGTCAAGGGCTGACCTTTTCGGAACAAACGCGCGAGCGTTGCAATATGTTCAATTATGGCAAGGAGGTAGACCCATGAAAAGATTCCTTTCCCTGATCCTGGTGCTGAGTCTGGCGCTCTCCCTGATCGCCCTGCCTGCAATGGCGGAAGGCGAAGCGTTCACCATCACCGTCAACCTGCACGGCCTTGACAAGAGCGGCGGCACAGCCAACAAGATCGGCCCCAAGCACGCCGAGGAGACCACTGGCATCAAGATCAACTATTACGAGCTGGATTCCGCTTCTGCCGGCGAAAAGATCAACATCATGCTGGCTTCCGGCGACCTGCCCGACGCTTTCCTGTCCATCATCAACGAGACGCAGGTGGTCAGCAACCTGCCCCTGTTCGTTCCGCTGAACGAGTACCTGAACGAAGAAAACGCCCCCAACCTGATGAAAATGTTCGAGAAGTATCCTGAACTGATCGACATGATCACGCAGGTGGACGGCAACATCTACACCCTGCCCATCGGCGACTTCTCCAACCCCGACAACCAGGGCGAAGGCATCCAGTTCATCAACAAGGCCTGGCTGGACAAGCTGGGACTGGAAATGCCCACCACTACCGAAGAGTTCTACGAAGTCTGCAAGGACATCAAGGAAGGCGACCCCAACGGCAACGGCGAAGCCGATGAAATCCCCGTGACCTTCACCCAGAACAACTGGGCGGCGCACTTCATCAACCTGCTGGGCCCCTGGGGCATCTGCGAATGGGAAGGCGGCGGCGACGGCTACCTGAAGGTGGAAGACGGCAAGGCGATCTTTACCGCTACCCTGCCCGAGTTCCGCGCCGGTCTGGAATACTGGCACCGCATGGCGGCCGAGGGCCTGCTGGATGTGGAAGGCTTCACCCAGACCAACGAGCAGTTCTACGCCCGTCTGAAGTCCTACTCCGTGGCCAGCTATCGCGGCTGGACGCCCGCTTCCAACTTTGCTGCCGAGCAGGCTGCCGAGTTCACCGCTCTGCCCGTGCTGCAGGCCTCCGATTATCCGGAAATCAAGCCTGTGACCCCCGGCGAAATCAACAAGTTCTGCGGCAACCGCTATGGCTTTGGCATCACCCGCGCCTGCAAGGATCCCGCCGCGCTGGTTCGCTGGTTCGACGCTCAGAACGCCGACGCCGCCACCAAGATGCTGTGGAAGTACGGCGAAGAAGGCAAGCTTTGGAAGCAGGATGAAAACGGCAAGATCTGGGCGCTGTGGCCTGAACAGACCGAGGACTTCACCCGTGAAAACATGAAGTACACCTACGGCGCCATGAACCATATCCCCTGCCTGGTGCTGCCCGAAGAACTGGAAGAAAACGGTGAAGACGCTCCCGCCGAAGCCACCATCCGTCTGGGTCTGGTGAACGCGGTGAAGGACAACTTCCCGGCCGAGCGCATCCCGATCCGTAACGTGCCCGCTGAAAAGATCCAGGAGCGCAACATGCTCTACACCGACCTGAAGGCCTATCTGGACAGCTTCGTGGCCGACTGCGTGGTCAACGGCCTCGATGACGCCAAGTGGGAAAAGCACCTGAAGGACGTGGAAGGCTATCGCGCTTCCGAGTGGGTGCAGTGGTATCAGGATTACATCGATAAGAAGTTCTGAAATATTCCCTGAAATCCCCTATGGGCGGGCGGCTTATGCCGCTCGCCCGGTTGGCGTTTCTTGACAAAAACGCCGTTTTGGGGTATTTTGATTTCAGAAGATGGATGCAGGAAAAAGAGAGAACCAAAAACGGAAGGGAGCCGTCAGCCATGGCACGTGTACGTCAGCCGCGGAGAAAATATCTGGAGCAAAGACACCGCCGGGAAGAACCCAAGCCGCGGATCGCTCATTTATGGGTAAAATACGCGCTGGCTTATGTGCTGGTGATGGCCATTCCCTTTACCGTGTTCAGCGTGATGGCGAATCGCTACCTTGCCAATGAGATCACCGCCAGCATCCAGAGCGAAATGACCAATACGCTGGCTGCGGCCCGTCAGAGCTTCGATCAGAAGATCAACCAGATGGTCTCCATCAGCCTGCAGATCAATCAGGTCAACGATTTCAGGGGCGCGAGCCTTTCTACCTACAGCTATGCCAGCCGCCGGACCGTTCAGCAGATGCTGAAGGCCTTCTGGGCAACCAGTCAGGCATACAAAGGTATTTCCTACTATCAGCGCGATTTGCCGGAGGTCGTTTTTACCATCGCCGGGACTTTTGACGTGCGCAATTACCGTCTGTTCCTCGATGAAACAACCGGCCGGTGGCTGACGCTGGCGGAAATGAACGACGAACAGCTGAATCAGGTCTGGTACACGGCGGATGAAAACCGGGACGGCATTTATTCCAAGAGCGATACGCTGATCTTTGCGCAGCCGGTGGCGGATATTCCCGGCGGTTTTCTTTTGTTTGAGTGGAGTGAGGCGGGCGTTCGCAGCATGCTGCCAGCAGTCCCCGAAGGCGGGCAGATGACCATTACCCGGGACGGGAAGTGGCTGTATCCCTTTCAGCCGGAGGAAACGCTGGTGCAGCCGGAGCCGGGCCTGCGCCAGACCGACGACGGAAAATGGGAAAATGCCGTTTACAGCCCGGAATTCGGCCTCACCTACGGCTACCGGTGCGAAACCGGCAATTTGGGCGCGAAAACCCGGACGACGCTGCAAATTTACATGCTGGTGACGGTGCTGATCGGGCTGGTGTGTCTTTTTGCCATCGTGGAAACCTCCCGCCGCCATGCCCGCCCCATCGAGCAGCTGGTGGCCCTGACCGAGGATCTGGTGCCGGACGACGTATACGGCATCGCCAGACTGCAAAGCGCCATGCACCAGCTGCGTTCCTACAGTCAGCAGCTGGTGGACATTCGCACCAGCACCCTGCGCAGCAATGCGTTGATTCGTCTGGTGCGGGGCCGTTACCACAGTGAGGAGGACGCGGAGGAGAATCTCCGCCGACTGGACATGACCTTCCGCCAGCCGTGGCGGGTGGTGATGCTGCTGCAGCGCGATAAGGCGTGGGAAATGGATGTGCCGGAAAAGGTCTGCGCCCGCTTGAGCCGCAGTCATGACATCTATGGTTTCTCCTACGCGGAACGAAGCGTGTTCGTTATGCTGGTGGGCATGGACAGTCAGGATCGTCAGCCGTTGGTGCGGGAACTGGAGCAGCTGGCGCAGGAGCCGGAGTTTGCAGATTCTCAGCCCCGTTTTTCGCTGGGCATTCCCTTTGAAAAGCTGACACAGGCGCCCCAGTCCTATATGGACGCGCTTTCGGCAGGCCGCCGCATGACCGGCGAAGGCGTGGCTGTTTACGAGCAGAGCGAGCCGGAGGAAGCGCCCTTTTATCCCGAAGAAGAACTGCAGGCGCTGGAAACGGCTCTGAATAATCAGGACAGGAACCGCACGGCCTTCCTGTATGATATTCTGATGACCATGGTCTCCCGCAACCGGCACGTGTATCTGTACACCGTCACCCTTCTGTCGGAAATGATTCGTCTGTATACGCAGGCCCTCCCGGAGGAAGAAGACGGCGCGTCCGTCTGCGGCCCGGTGGTCTGCGGTCAGTGCGTCAACGATGTGGAGGACATGCTGGATTGTCTGCGAAAGCTGCATCTGCGGGCGCTGCAGCATATGACCGAGCAGGATCTGGAAAACAGCGCCACGGAAATGACCGGCATCGCCAATTATATTTCCTCCTGCGAGGAGCTGGACACGCTGACGGTCAGCACCGTGGCGGAGCGGTACGGCATGAACGCTTCTTCCCTGAGCCATCGGTTCAAGAAACAGATGGGCTGCAATATTTCCGATTACATCTTCACCTGCAAGATGAACCATGCCTGCGCCCTGCTGCGTTCCACCGACCAGACCGTGGCGGAGATCGCCCAGAAGGTGGGGTACAGCCAGTATACCTCCTTCGTGCGTCAGTTCAAGCGCCAGAAGGGGCTCACGCCTACGGCCTACCGGGACGCATGGCGAAAGGAACATGAATAACAAAAATCGCCCGCTCATTCGAGAAAAAGTCGAATGGGCGGGCGATTTTGTCCGGCCTGTTTGATGCTGCGCAAGGCGTAATTTGGCCGCAGGTCAGCAGAAAAATACGAAGATACCCGGAGTTTGCAAAATTCCGCCCCTTCCAGCGAAAGAGCGGGACTTTTGGCATTGCCGTGAATCAGTCTTCCAGAATCAGCACGTCGAAGGGCTGCATTACCAGACCCTTTTCGGCGGTCTTGCCCGTCAGCAGGTCGGCGCGGCCGGCAAATTCGTCCGGCAGGACGTGAGCTTCCTTCGTCAGGTTCATCACGAAGGTGAAGGTGTGGCCGTCGCCCTGCCGGCGCACGATCTCCAGCCCGGAGCAAGGAGCGGCGACGGGGGAGACCTTCGCGGCCCGTGCGGCCTCGTCCAGCAGCTTGTCAAGGCCCTCCGGGGCCAACTGCGTGGCTACGTAATAAACGCGGCCCTGCCCGAACCGATTGCAGGTCACGGCAGGCGTGCCCTGATAGAAGTCCTCGCCGTAGACGGCCAGTGCCTCGGCTCCTTCCAGATGGAGAATGTCGCAGAGCAGATTGCAGGTAAATTCACCGCCGTCCGCAAAGCGAACCCGGTTGGTCTGGCTGGGAGCCAGCGCATCGATTTCTTCCGCCCAGACGCCCGCCAGCTTGCGCAGGGGGCCGGGGTAGCCGCCCAGATGGACGTTGTCGCTCTCGTCCACGATTCCGCTCATGAAGGAGGTCACCAGCACGCCGCCGTTTGCCACGAAGGCTTCCAGCGCTTCCTTCATGCCCTTTTTGCACATATACAGCACAGGCGCGACGATGATCTGGTAGCGGGAGAAATCGCCGTCCGCAGGCACCATATCCACGGGAATGTTCCGCTCGTAGAAATAACGGTAGTAGCGGTGCAGCTGATCCACGTATTTCAGATCCACGCTGGGGCCGCTGGTGTACTCCAACGCCCAGTAGTTGTCCCAGTCGAAGATCATGCCCACCTTGGCAGGATAATCGCTGCCCAGCATCCCGGTCAGGTTTTTGAGTTCTTTGCCGAAAGCGGCTACCTCCCGGAAGACCCGGGCGTTTTCCGTGCCCGCGTGCTCGATCACCGCACCGTGGAACTTTTCGCAGCCGCCCTTGGAGCGCCGCAGCTGGAAGAACTGGATGGTGTCCGCCCCGTGGGCCAACGTCTGTACGCTCTGGGCCCGCATCTGGCCGGGCCGCTTCAGGGAGTTATAGGGCTGCCAGTTCTGCTGGCTGGGGGTCTGCTCCATCAGCATGAAGGGCTTGCCCTTCAGGGAGCGCATCAGGTCGTGATTCATGGCGGTCATGCTCCACGGCGTATCGAAGGAGGGATAGTTATCCCAGGAGACGATGTCCATCTCCTTGGCCCAGCGGAAGTAATCCAGCCCCTTGTAGGTGCCCATCAGGTTGGTGGTGATGGGAGTGGAGGGGTCGCATTCCCGGATGGCGTCCCGCTCCATGGTGAAGTTGCCCAGCAGACTGTCGGACATGAAGCGACGGTAATCAATGGACATACCGGCAAAGCAGGTCTTGTCGGATGGAATACCGTCACCCAGCGCATTGGGAGCCACAATATCGTCCCAATCGTAGAAGGTATGGCCCCAGAAGGACGTATTCCACGCAGCGTTCAGCGCATCCAGTGTGCCGTAACGCTTCCGCAGCCAGACCCGGAAAGCCTTTTCGCAGTTCTCACAGTAACAGGCTCCGCCGTATTCGTTGCTTACGTGCCAGCACACCACGTGAGGATTGCTGCCGTAGCGCTCCGCCAGCCGGTGCGCCAGTTCGTGGGCATAGTGCTGGAAGACAGGGCTGTTGGGGCAGGCGTTGTGCCGTCCGCCGAATTTATGTCGGCGGCCCTCGTAGTCCACCCGAGCGACCTCGGGGTACTTGCGCACCAGCCACGCTGGCATGGCACCCGTGGAGGTGGCCAGCACAATCTGGATATTCGCCTTGGAGAGCATATCGATGATCTCATCCAGCTCCGCAAAGTTGTATTCTTCCTCCGAGGGCTGCAGCTTGGCCCAGGAGAACACGTTCACTGTGGCGCTGTTGATCCCGGCCAGATCAAACAGCCGCAGGTCTTCCTTCCAGATTTCTTTGGGCCATTGCTCCGGGTTGTAATCGCCGCCGTACAGCACGACGTTGAAAGGATGCTCCATGCTGATTCCTCCTTAAAATTCAACGGGAAAACTCCCATGGGATCGTCTTTTTGAATGCTATCATTATAGCACGGCGAGGCAGGGCGGCAAAGGGAAAAAACGCCGGATTATATGGAAAAAAAGACAACAAAAAAGCCGCCCACCTGAACGAATCTAAGCAAGCGACTTATGGCAGGGGCAGAAGGACTCGAACCCTCAACAAAGGTTTTGGAGACCCACGTGTTACCGTTACACCATGCCCCTCAGCACTTTTTCCATTATACACGTGTTTTTCATTTTGTCAACCAGAAATTTTACAAAAAGACCGAAGAACGTTTTTTTCGCGCCTTCGGTCTTTGCAGACGGTCACACGCCCGCTGCGTCCGTCTGAGCATCTTCGGGAACCGGGTCTTCCAGCCCCAGCAACGTGCTCAGCGTCAGACATTCGAAGCCCTTGTCCAGCAGATTGGGGATCAGCTTGGTCAGGCAGCGCACGTCCTTGGCGTTGGCATGGAAAAGCAGAATGCTGCCGTTCTGCGTGTTCTTCAGCGCTTTTTTCGCATCGGTGGTATCCACGTCCCAGCGGACGGCATGGACATAACCCGCCTTATAGATGGACTCTACCACCCACATATCGCTCTTTTTGCCCTTCTTGGACGACAGATTGCCGTAGGGCGGGCGCATGAGCTGCATGGGGTAGTGATAGCCCAGCACCTTGTCCAGCTGCTCCTGCGTCCGGGTCAGGGTCTTCTTCACCTTTTCCCGGTTCAGAGTCGGCAGACTGGAATGAGCCCAGGTGTGGTTGCCGATTTCGCAGCCCAGATCGAGGGCGCGCTGCCAAAGATCCTGATCCGCCGTTTTCAGGGCCTTGCCCACCACGAAAAACGTAACGGGAATGTTGTATTCTTCGCACAGATCCAGAATTTCGGTCACATGTTCCCGGCTGTAGCAGTCGTCCACGGACAGGGCGATCTGCGGAACGTCACGGTCGCCGTGGAAAACGGTAAATCCCTCAGGAACGGTCGTCCCGGCGCTGCCGAGCGCGGGGGAAAGGAGCATCGCCAGAAGAAGAAGAACGGAAAGAAAACGCCGGGATACGCTGCGCATGGGATTGCCTCCTGCATCGGGGAAAGCCCCGTTTTTTCGGTCGTGGTTCTCATCCTATCAAACGAAGGAAAAGGAGAAAAACTTCCAGCTTATGTCGGCTTTTTGGGGAAAAAGCCAACATGAAATGATACCATGGACGAATCGGAAATACAAGGACTTGTATAATTTTCTTTTGCCGCGCCAGACTGTAGCCGTAAGGGGGAATGAAAATGCTGGGTTTTTTGTTCGCGGTGATTGCCGGGGCGGCCATGAGCGTACAGGGCGTGATGAATACCCGCCTGCAGGAGAATATCGGCCTGTGGGAGGCCAACGCCTTTGTGCAGGGCACAGCCTTTGTGCTGTCGCTGGCGGTGATGTGGATCTTCGGCAAGGGGCACCTGCGCAGTTTGACGGAGGCCCCATGGTGGAACCTGCTGGGCGGCGCGCTGGGACTGGTCATTACCGTTACGGTGATGCTGTCCATCAAGGGTCTGAACCCGACCATTGCCATTTCGACGATTTTGATCGCCCAACTGCTGGTGGCGGCGGCGATCGACTATTTCGGCTGGATGGGGCAGGAAAAGATGAACTTCGCATGGCGGCAGTGGGCCGGGGTGGGGCTGATGCTGGCGGGCGTGGTGCTGACGAAGTGGACGAAGTGAAAAGCATAGAAAAAAGTCATGCTCTTTGACAAAGCATGACTTTTTAAACGGCTTGTTTGTTATTCCGCAGCCGTATCGGCGGCGGAGGTGTTGTTCAGGACGGCGTTGGTCAGGGTGTTGAGCTCGTTGATCGCGTCGGTGAGCTTGCTGAGCGCGTCGTTGACCTTCTGCCCGCTGGCCAGACAGGAATCGTAGTTGTCGATGATGGCGTAGATGTTGTCGAAGGTGCTGACGTCGTAGAGCCGCCCGACCTCGCCGTACATGCTGACGTTCAGATCGTTGACCACTTCGATGCCGTGGACGTACTGCCGTACCCGGGCTAGCACGCTGGAGGTGCTGGTAGCGCCCAGACGGCTCAGATTGTTGACACTGGAAAGGGCGTGCTGCATCTCGCTGCGGATTTTGGCGTTGCGCTGGGTCTCGAAGCTGGCGGAATCCAGCCCGCCCACGCCCGTAAAGCGCAGGATCAGGAAAGCCGCCAGAAGCACCAGCAGGATCACCAGAATGGGCTTGTAACGATTGGAGCGCATCACGTTTTGATAGCTGCTGCTGCGCTGATAACGCATCATGGGATGTTCCTCCTCCTTCTAAAAAAGCCTTTCGGGAAGGGAGATACCATCAGCAGTATAGCACAAGTGGATTGAAAATGCAAAAAATGCTCCCTTTTTCGCCTAAAAAGGGAGCATTGCACATAAAAACAGGATTATTTTCCTTCGATGTCGCTGGTGCAGTGGGGGCAGCGGGTCGCGTCCTTTTCCACGACGGACTTGCAGTAGGGGCACTTGCGGGCGGCTTCCTTCACGGCTTCTTCCTTGTGCAGCAGCTTGTTCATGGCCTTCACCAGCAGGAACACGCAGAAGGCGATGATGATGAAATTGATGATGTTCTGCAGGAACGCGCCGTAGTTCACCGTACCAACCCCGGCGGCGTTGGCGGCTTCCGCACTGGGGTAGCTCTGGAAGTCCAGTGCGAAGAACAGGCCGCTCAGGTTCACACCGCCAGTCAGCAGGCCGATGACGGGCATCAGCATATCATTCACCAGCGAGTTGACGATGGTGGTGAATGCGCCGCCGATCATCACGCCGGTGGCCAGCTCCAGAATGTTGCTGCGGGAGCAGAATTTTTTGAAGTCCTGAAAGAGCTTTTTCATGGGGAGGCTTCCTTTCATTTTGAGATGGAGTGCGATTTATGCTTTTCAGCCGCTCAGGACTGGAAAAACCGAAAGAAATACAGCCCGGCGGAAACCTTCTCCGCCTCCCATTCCACCGGCCCCAGCTCGGAGCGCAGGTAGGCCAGCAGCGCTTCGTCCGGCGCTTCCTTCAGGCTGATGAAGCGAAGCGCCGGACGAAGCCAGTCGGCGGCGGTGAAATGCTCGCCGTCCAGCCCGAAGGCGGCCAGCTTGGCAGTGTATTCCTCCGAACCGCGGCTCCATCCGCCCCAGAAGGTCAGGTTTTGCGGTACGCCCTGAGACGTGTCGGGGAACATGCGCATATCGTTGACCAGCTCGGTGGAGTAGATCAGCAAAAGATCCGGGTGAGCCAGCGCCTGCGCGTCCATATCCGCGTGGGCGTTGTAGGCCCATGGGGAGCGACGCCGCCGGACAGCGCCCAGCAGGGCTGGCAGCGGCGCGGCCATGCTTACCGCCAGCAGAATGCCCAGCGCGGCCCTCCAGCCCTTCCGGGCCGTAGGCAGGGGACATTCTCCCAACAGACAGAAGACCATCGCCGCCGCAGGCAGTAGGGCCACGGTGACGGCCCGGTAAGGCAGACGGCCCTTCAACGCCAGATAGCAGAAAAACAGAAAGCACAGAAGTCCCGTCATAAGCAGCGCCAGCGGAAGCCATGGATTCTCCCGACGGTTCCGGAAGGCGCAGAAGAGGGCAAACAGCCCCAGCCCGAACAGCACGACCATGGTTTGAACGAACCACGGCGAGCGCCACCGAAGGTCCTCAATGGCGGCTCCGGCGGTGGTGGTCGTTTCGGAATTGTACCAGTTTTTCCGCACAGAACGGAGGGCCTCCGTGGAGATGGCCTCATCCATGGTGTTCCATTTGTCCAGCAGGATGCGCTGCTCGTCCGTCCAGCCGACGCTTTCAAGGGCCTCGGACGGCAGGGATTTCAGATTGATATAATCCAGCACCTGACTGCGGGCCTGCTGCCACTGAAGCGCGTCCTGTTTCTGCTTTAGACGAATTTCCAGCGCCCGGCCCGCAAAGAGACCGCCCAGAATCAGCAAAGCCAGTCCCGCCGCAACCAACATGGGCCGGGCGGAGCGCTTCGTTTGTTTTCCAAACCCAAAAAATGAACAAAAGCGCAGCAAAAAAGCAATCCCGCAATAGCCCAGCACCGGTACGAGCGAAAGCTGGCGCAGTCCGTAGCACAAAATGAGCAGCAGTATCGCCAGCGTCATGGCCCGAAGGAGGGAACGGTCGGAGGCGCTTTGACAGTCGATGGACAAAATCTGCGCCACCGCAGCGGCCCCCAGCATCGCTCCCGTGACGGTAAAGGTAACCCGAGCCAGATAGTTCGACCCATACAAAGCGGCATAACCGGCGCACAGCAGAAGACCTGTCCGCAGCCGTCGGCCCGCCCGGAGCCAGCATTGCAGCAGGCTTTTCAAAATCACGGTCAGGGCCAGCGCCAGCAGAAGGAGCTCCAAAAGGGAATACCATGCGACGCCCGGAAAAAAGCGCTGTAGCCAGCGCAGGGGATAAACATAAAAGCCCAGCAGAAACGGGTGAAAATCAGGCGTGCCGCCCGGCTGAAAGCCCGTCATGGCGCGCAGGATGAACTGGTCGTCGTTGGCAGCAAAGTAAATGTCGCTGAAGCAGAGCAAAAAGCCCCACGCCAGCGCCGTAATGCCTGCGCCCCAAAGCCAGCAGCTTCGGACGCTGTTGCGATGCGTCAAGCCGTGCAGCCTCCTTTGCGCGTTTTTGCCGCATGAGTGGCAAACCACCCTGATTATAGAAAAGAGCGCCCGGAAAGTCAAGAGCGGCACGGGTTTTCCCCGCGCCGCCCGTCTGGTGGGCCGGCTCCGTCAGCCGTTTCCGTCAAAAAACCACTCCATGGGCGCATAGCCTGTCTCGCCCTCGTCGGTGACGACGACGTACAGCCGGTCGTCCGCCACGCCCATCAGCGCCCAGCCGGAGTGGGTGCAATAGCGCTCCTTCAGGCTTAGGTCGGTATAGATGGGCGTTTCGGTTTCCGCTTCGTCTTCCCGCAAAATCTGCTGGGAAAAGCGGGGTGTGACCTGATCCATCTTTGCGCCGGTGACTAGATACTTTTTCATCATCCAGCCTATAAGCCGCCCGTCCGTGCCGATCTCCACCTGGCACCAGCCGTCCCGTTCGCCCAACACCCGCACAGGTGTGCCGTTCCAGAACTTGCCCAGCGAATTCGCTTCCCGGCTGGGCTTTGTCCGCAGGTGAAGGCGGTCGTTGGGATCGGGGTTGCATACCACCGCCAGTCCGGTTCGGTCCAGCTGGGCGGTCAGCTCCTCGGAGGTGCAGGGCAATGTGGTCAGATCGTCCGCAAACAGGTCGAAGGGCAGCACACCGATCCTCAGGGTATCGGTATCCATCAAAGTGCCGGTGTTCAGTCCGAAGGAACAGTTCAAAGTTTCCTTTTCGCCGTAACAGGTCAGCCAGATGAGCTTCCATTCGCCGTCAAACGTGCGCTGGAAATTCACTTGACGATGTTGCTGATCCCATTCTAAAAGCAGCCCTTCCATTCCCGCATGAAAGGAATCCATCCAGACCCCCTTCGGCAGGGGAGGCGTTTGACGCAGGGCATATACGCCGTTTTCATTTCGGGTGATCTCCGTTAACCGGCGCACTCCGGCTTCATCCTCCATGAGAAGCAGCAGCGCATGAGGCTGTATGCTGCTCTGGAGGATGCTTCCCGAAACGGGAATCAGGGACGTGTTCAGAAAATCGTCCGTCTGAAACTCGTTGCTGTAGGAAAGGGAAATCAGCTGGTCAAAGGGTTCGGCCTCCAGCCGCTGCTGAAATTCCTTCGACAGGGGGATGGGGAAGGAGGTGAACTCGCTTATGATCGCTCCGCCTGCCTGATATGTGACCCAGCGCACGGTCAGAAAACCGTTTTCTACCTTGGAGTAGGCGGTTTCGATGGTCGAATCATCCAGAGTGCCCCTCATGTGAGCGTACCAGCGCAGGGTATAACCCTCCTGCCGGGTAGCCAGCGTATCACGGGAGATCATTTCCATTTTCTGTGCCGTTTCCGGGTCGCCCGGAAGCTCTGTCAGGGAAAGAAGCGGGTTACTCTCGTTGATATGAAACTGCCCGCAGGCGCGCCCGTCCTGATAGAAGGATAATTGGGTGGTGGCTTCATCAAACGGGGCGATCATGACGTCGTAATTTGAATTTTCCCGGCGATAGCCTCGGCATTCAAAGGAATGAGCGTTTTCGAAATAGCAGAAGGTCATCCGCGTTCCTTCGTCATTGACGATATCGAAGCCGATGCTGCTCGGATAGGGCGTTCCGTCCGGCTGGGTGGAAGAAGCGTCGTGACGGACGAAGCGGAGACCGGGGCCGTTCAAACTGAGGGCAGACCACTGCAGCTCGTAGCCGCCTTCCTGTGGAAAGTATTCGTCAAGCCGTCCGTATTTCGTCAAGACCAGTCCGCAGGTCTGGCCGTCCGGCAGGGCGAAGGTCAAAGCGTCTGTAAAATCTTCCGGGGCGTATTCGTCCAGCCACAGCTGCTGTATCTGCTCCGGGAGGGTCTCAAAAGCAGCGTTTTCCGCCAAGACGGGGAGGATGAGAAGACAAAGAAGTGCGATAAGAACCGAAAGGCAGGGGCGTTTCATGGAAAATTCCTCCGTTGGTTTGGTTTCTATGCAGTCAACGAACAGAGGATGGAAAAACCTGCCGGGGAGGGAAATTTTCTGTACAATGGTTGGAAGGAGAATGATGATAACTGCGGGAGTGTGGGCAAACAACGGGCAGAACACACGGCAGTACGGGCTGCGCTGATTTTTTGCCCTGAGGAAAGCCCCCTGCAAGCGGCGGAGTACAGCAATTCTGCTGGGAAAAATCCATCGCCGGGGGAATGACGCGCCGACTACGGCGCGAACGGTGGGGTTGCCGCCCCGAGGGGGCAGTACTTTCTTTCGGCGCGAAAGAAAGTACCAAAGAAAGCAGGCGGCACGGCGACTATGGGAAAAAGGCTTCTATTGCCCATTTTGACGGCGGGGCTCGCAACGTCGCGCGCATCAAAGAGAGCGAGTTATCTCCAACGTTCGTGCGCGCTCCTGTGCTCACCTTTTTCCGCCGTCAAAATGGGCGGGCCTTTTTTCCCTTCGCTGCCTATCGCCGCTCTGCTCCCCCGCAGCTGGCGCTGGGCAGACTCAAATGGCGGTGCTTGGGATGCTTCGATGTAGCTTGGATATTTTTGAAACGCAAAAGACCAGCGTGGGTTCAAATCCACGCTGGCTTTTTTATGCGAGCCGGAGGGCCTGTCACCCGACGGCGGTCTTTTCTATTCAACTGGCAGGTAACCACACCGAACCGGCGAGCCGCGAGGCCTGTTGCCGAGCGGCGGTAACTCCGCAGCCAAGCCGCATGTCGCCCTATGCCCATGCGCGCCTATGGCGCGCAGTTTGGGGTCAAGGGGTACTACCCCTTGTGCGAGCCGGAGGGCCTGTCGCCCGACGGCGGTCTTTCCTATTCAACTATCAGGAATCCACACCAGACCGGCGAGCCGTGGCACCTGTTGTGCCACGGCGGTAAAACCCGGCCAGGCACATGTCGCCCTATGCCCATGCGCGCCAGCGCAGAGAAGGGTGCAGGGCTTTAGCCCTGCCAGACCGGCGAGCCGCGAGGCCCGTTGCCGAGCGGCGGTAAAACCCCGGCCAAGCCGCATGTCCCTCTATGCCCCTGCGCGGCTCCACCGCGCAGAAGTGGGTGCAGGGCTTTAGCCCTGCCAGACCGGCGAGCCGCGAGGCCTGTCGCCGAGCGGCGGTAAAACCCAGGCCAGCTCGCATGTCCCTCTACTCCCCTGCGCGCCTGCGGCGCGCAGAAGCGGGTGCAGGGCTTTAGCCCTGCTTGATGGTGCCGTCGGGGTTGAAGAGGGGGAGCTTTTCGAGGTAAAGGATGTCGGGGCGATCCTGCGCGGCGCCCTCGGCCAGAATGGCCATTTTGCCGACCACGTTGCCGCCGGCCTGCTTGACCAGCTTTTCGACGGCCTTGAGGGACTCGCCGGTGGAGATCACGTCGTCCACGATCAGAACGCGCTTGCCGCGCATGAAGTCCGCGTCGTCCTGATCGATGCAGAGCATCTGCCGGTTTTCGGTGGTGATGCTGGTGACCTCGGTGGAGAAAACGTTCTTCATGTAGAGCTTGGCGGCCTTGCGGGCAATCAGGTAGCGGTTTTCGCCGTGCTGACGGGCCATTTCGTAGACCAGCGGGATGCCCTTGGATTCGGCGGTGATGAGGATGTCGTGCTCCGGGGCGATCTTCAGCAGCTCCCGGGCGCAGGCCACGGTCAGCTCCACGTCGCCGAAGATGACGAAAGCGCCGATGTAGAGCTCGTCGTTCACCCGGCACAGGGGCAGGTCGCGCTTGAGGCCAGCAACGTTCATCGTATAGAACATCTTGGGTTCCACTCCTTCAAAACAAGTCAAATGGCGGGGCGCTGGGCACCCCGCCATTCATTATAGCACACTTTGGATCAAAGTGCAGCAAGAATATACATGACCACGAACAGGGCGGACAGGATATAGAGCAGCACGGGCACATCCTTGAACTTGCCGCGGGCCATCTTGATCAGGGTGTAGGAAATGAAGCCGAAGCCGATACCATCGGAGATGGAGTAGGCGAAGGGCATCATGGCGATGGTCAGGAAGCAGGGCAGCGCCACTTCCACGTCGCTCCAGTCGATCTTGGCCACGTTGCCGATCATGAACATGCCGACGATGATCAGCGCGGGGGCGGTAGCGGCGGAGGGGATGATGCCGGCGATGGGGGCCAGCACGCAGCCCAGCAGGAACAGGATGCCCACGACCACGGAACTCAGACCGGTGCGGGCGCCTTCGGAGATACCAGTGGAGGACTCCACGAAGGTGGTCACGGTGGAGGTGCCCATCAGAGCGCCGGTGCAGGTGGCCACGGCGTCGGCGATCAGGGCCTTGTCGCCGCGGGGCAGGTTGCCGTTTTCGTCCAGCATGCCGGCGCTTCCGGCGGTGCCGATCAGGGTGCCCACGGTGTCAAAGCAGTCGCACATGGCGAAGGTCACGATAGCGGTCAGCAAAGGCAGGATGCCCTTGGACAGCAGGCCCACAAAGCTCAGTTTGAAGAAGGTGGGGGCGATGGAGATGCCCTCGAAGGAAATGCTCACGTTGGAGAGATTGGTCACGCCCATGGGGATGCCGATGACGGTGGTCACCAGAATGCCGATGAACAGGGCACCCTTGACCTTCCAGGCCATCAGGATGCCGGTGATGATCAGACCGATCAGCGCCAGCAGGGCGGGGCCGGAGGTAATGCTGCTCAGATCCAGCAGGTTGTTGCCGGCGGTGACGATCCCGGCGTTCAGCAGACCGATCAGGCAGATGAACAGGCCGATACCGGCGCTGATGGCGGCCTTCAAGGGCGCGGGGATGGAGTCAATGATCTGCTTACGAATCGGGGAAATGGAGATCGCCAGGAAGATCAGGCCGGAGATGAACACGATCGCCAGACCCTGCTGCCAGGTGTAGCCCATGCCGAAGCAGATGGTGTAGGTGAAGAAGGCGTTCAGACCCATGCCGGGAGCCTGCGCAAAGGGGACGTTCGCCATGAAGGCGGTCAGGAAACAGCCGATAGCGGCGGAAACGCAGGTGGCCAGCATGACGGCGGTGTGATCCATGCCCGTCTGGGACAGGAAGTTGGGGTTGACGAAGATGATGTAAGCCATCGCGAAGAAGGTCGTCAGGCCGCCGATCACTTCCGTGCGGACGTTGGTGTTGTGCTTTTTGAGCTGAAACAGCTTTTCCATGGTGAGGGTCTCTCCTTTTCCGAATGTTTTTTGGAGCAACGTAAAAATTGTACGTTTTTATTCGCGCATTGTCAATGCATTTTCGGGGGAAAACGAAAAATTTCTTCAAATTGTAAAAATTGGCTTTTGGAGTGTTTGGAAAAGAAAGACAGGATCCGTTGCAAAGCATTGTGTTTCCTGCGTTCTGTAAAATGCGCCCCTTGGGAGATTAAAACAACGTGCGCGGCCGGGAAAGCCGCGCACATTAGCAGTTTGTGAATTTCAAACCTTCACAGCAGCCGAATCAGCAGCATATATCCGGCGGTGCCTACGAAAATACTCACCAGCGTATTGCGGCTGAGATGATAGCTGAGCATGACCATCACTACCGCCGCCAGCTTGGGCAGACCGATCCCCATCCAGTCGGTTCCCACGTCCTTCAGACAGTAGATCACCAGTACCGCCATGATAGCCGAGGGCAGCATATCGCCTAGCCGGACCAGTTTATCCGGCATCCGGCGCTGTTTGCCGAACACCAGAAACGGAAATGCACGAAGCCCCAGCGTGATCACCGCCGAGGTCAAAATCGAAACGACCGCAGCAGAAAGACTCATTTTGCCCGCACCTCCCCGGTTCTCGTCACAAACAGAATAGCCGATGTGATCAGCAGCGCAGGCAGCATAAAGCGGTCAGGCCCCAGCACGGTCAGGCACACCAGCGCCATTCCCCCACCCAGCAGCGCCGGGAAATGGTCGGTGGTCTTTTCCCACTGCTGCATCAGAATGACCACGAACAGAGCCGTCATACAGAAGTCGATGCCTTCCAGATTCCAAGGGAGAATCTGCCCAAGCGCCGCGCCCATCAGCGTGCCCAATATCCAATAGGCATAGCTGAGCACTGCCACGAGGAACAGCACATTCTTCCGTTCGGGCAGGTCGCGGGGCAGACTGCAGTCCACCGCGTAGGTTTCGTCCGTCAGCGTATGGACCATCAGCGGCGCTTTCTTTCCCATGCTGCGGAACTCGTCCACAAAGCTCAGGGCGTAGAACGTCTGGCGGCTGTTCATCAGCAGCGCCGTCACGGCTACGGTCATCAGGGAAGCTCCGCCCGCCATCAGGGACACCAGCACAAACTGGAACGCGCCCGTATACACCGCCACGCTGGACAAAAGCGACAGGTACCACGGATAGCCCGCGTCCGACATGGTGATGCCGAACGCGATCGCAATAAAAACATAGCTGAGCAAAATCGGCAGCGATTCTCTCAGCGCTATTTTCCAGACTTCCTTCTTCATCGCCCTGCACCCTTTCGTAATCCCATCCTCGTTGACAGGACAGCACCACCTTAGCACAGGGCCGGGGCGGATAGCAATGACAGAAGCGGGCTGTTTTTTTCCGAAAAGCAAAAAGGACGGAGCGCATCATCCGTCCTCGTTTATCTCAAAAGCGAAGGGTCAGGAATCGACGCCTCCGGCCGAAGTTTTTAGAGACAGAAGCTTTCATAGCATTTTCCTGCGAACCAGTTTCCGCCCCTTTAAGGTCACTTCGCAGCCTGCCAGAAAAACAGCCGTCCACGTCCTTCGTTCAGGCTCTTTTGCAGACTGGGTTCTTCGCCGCTTAAAAGCAGCCGTCCATCCGTTTCCCCGTTCAGCAGAACGGTAACGGGCAGACTTTGCTCGCCGGCGGAAAACACGCAGCGGTATTTTCCGGCTGGAAGGCCCTGCTTTTCCTCGTCCAGCAAACGGAGCGACCACTCGTTTTCTCCGTGGGTCAGTTCGACCCGGCGGCTGTAGGGCCTGCCCAGCAGCGCCCGGGCCCCGGAAACGTCGCCCTGAGCCAGCTTCTGCCGGATGACCGTGGAGCTGACCTCCTGCCCGTGCAGGGTGATGGGCGGCACCACGCTGACCTCGAAGCCCAGCGCCGCTCCCAATGCCTGCAGCAGCGCCGGTGAACCACTTCCGCCTGCGCCGAAGCTGTGATTATAACCGCAAACCACCGCCTTGGGATGCAGACGGCGCACCAGCTCGCCCACATAGCATTCCGGCGGCTGATCCCGCATCTGCTCGTCAAAGGGTATGGCAAAGAAAACGTCCGCCCCGGCATGAGAGATCAGAGAAATCCGTTCCTCCAGCGTGGTCAGCAGCCGGGGAGCCTTTTCGGGGGCGATCAGTTCCATGGGGTGACGGGCAAAGGTGCAGACCACCACCGGCGCGCCGTAGCGCATATGCAGCGTCCGCGCCCGTTCCAGCAGCACCTGATGGCCGATATGCACGCCGTCGAACATGCCCAGCGCCAGCACGCTGGATTCTTCGCTGTGTTTACCGTTCAGAATGACTTTCATCTTGATCCCCTCACTCGCCCAGCCAGGTGCGAATCTTCCATTCATGGTTCTGCCGACGGGCCACGCCCATCAGTTCACCCGACAGCCACAGACAGGCGTCGCCGCCCTCCGGGACTTTTTCTCCGCCCTCAAAGGCAGAAACCGGCAGCTTGCCGCCGTTGCGCAGAGGCTTTTCCAGTCGGGCGGGCGTGTCCAGCCACGGCAGATGCCGCAGCACCGTCTCCGGCGGCAGCAACAGCGTTTCGAGGTCGTCGCTTTCTTTGGCCTGACGGAGCCGTTCCAGCGTGACCGCCGTCTGCAGAGTAAAGACCCCACTTTCCGCCCGCAGCAAAAAGCGCATATGGGCGGGACAGTTCAGCGCTTCGCCCAGATCGTTGCACAGAGTGCGAACGTAGAAGCCCTTGGAGCAGCGTACTTTCAGCAGCGCACCGTGGTTCTCCGTCATGCTCTGCAGTTCCAGTGAATGCACCGTGACCTCCCGCTTGGGGATCTCCGCCGTCCGGCCCTTTCGTGCCAGCTCGTACAGGCGCTGCCCGTCCTGCTTAAGCGCGCTGTACATGGGCGGACGCTGCCACAGCTGCCCCGTAAAGAAGGGAATCACTTCCCGCAGGGCCGCCTCGTCCGGGTAATTTTCCCCGGATGCGATCACCCGCCCCTGCGCGTCCTGCGTGTCGGTGGCCGCGCCGAAAGCGACCTCCGTCACATAGACCTTTTCCTTCTCCTGCATGTAGTCGAACAGCCGCGCCGCCTTGCCGATCATCAGCGGCAGCACCCCGGAGGCCTCCGGGTCGAGGGTGCCGCCGTGACCGACCTTGGCTCCGTTCAGCAGCCAGCGCACATAGCCGACCACCTGCGAGGAGGTCATGCCCGGCGGCTTGAGAATATTCAGAAAGCCGCAGAGGGGCTTTTTCGCTTCACTCATGAGTTTCTCTGCTCCTCCAACGCCTGATGCAGCGCCGTTTCGACTTCCCTCACGGCCTGTGCAGCGGGCATACGCAGCGTACAGCCTGCTGCCTGCGGATGACCGCCGCCGCCGAAACGCCGCGCCGCCTGATCGACCCGATAGGGCGGCAGTGCCCGAAAGCTGACCTTCGTCACGTTTTCTTCCTGCTCGTGCAGATAATAGGCCATGCAAACGCCCTGAATGTCGATGGCATAATCCACCACGCCGTCTGTTTCCGCCGGATCCAGCCCATTCTGCCGGAATTGCTCCAGCGATGTGCAAAGTCCGGCCACGCGGCCCGCCTCCGTCACCCGAAGGGAGGGCAGCGTCACGGCCAGCAAACGAACGAAGTCCTCCCGCTTTTCCCGGAACAGCACCCGGCTGATCTCCGCAAGGGGCAGCCCGGCCTCCATCAGCCCGGCCATCATTTCAAAGCATTCGCCGTTCACGCTGTCGTATACAAAATTGCCCGTGTCGGTAGACAGGGCCGTGTACAGGCAAATAGCCGCTTCCCGTGAAAGAGGGACTTCCAGAGCACGGTACAACCGGTTTATCAGAATCCCTGTAGCGGGCACGTCCCCCTCGACCCAGTTGATTTGGCCAAAATGGGGATTGGTGCCGTGGTGGTCGATGACCCAGCGCCGCGCCGCAGCGTTGTACAGTGCTTCCGCCTTGCCCAATCGGTCAGGACTGCTCACGTCCACGGCGATTGCCGCGGCGTTTTCGGGCAGGGCAAAGCGCTCCGGGCTGCAAAGGCTCAGCCCGGGCAGAAAGCCCAGCCGGGCGGGAAGCTGGCCGTCCGCCACGATGGACGTGCGCCAGCCCAGTGCGTTCAGCAGCAGTTCCAGCGCCCGGGCGCTGCCCAGCGTGTCCCCGTCGGGGGCCACATGACAGAACAGCACTGCCTCCCCCGCCTGACGCAGCTGCCGCAGCAGCTCCTCCGGCGGGTCACTCCTCATCGGATTCCTCCCCGGCGTCTTCTTCCGCCTGTACCTGCTTCAAAACAGACGCAATGTGAATGCCGTATTCAATGTTGTTGTCCAGCTCGAAAAGAATTTCCGGCGCGTAGCGGATAATCATCTGCTCGCCCAGCTGGTGACGCACAAACCCGGCAGCCTTTTTCAGCGCGTCCATCATGGGCTTGCGGTTTTCTTCTTCCAGAATGCTGACGTAAATTTTGGCATAGCGCAGGTCGCGGGTCACGTCCGCTCGGGTGACGCTGTAGGTGCCCTGAATGCGCGGGTCGGACAGGTCTTCCCGGATGATGCGGTCCACCTCCCGGCGAACCTGCTCGCTGATACGGTCAATACGCTGATAACTCAATGCCTTTCCTCCTTTGGCAGCAAAGGTTCTGTGAGGGAAGGCCCGTCCTTCCCCCTATTCCAAAATTGGCCGCGCAGCGCGCGGCCAAAATAAGCAAACCTGCAATTCATGCTTCACGCAAATCAGAACGAACGTTTCTCAAAGCGCAGCTTTTTCGCCGCTTTGGACAGCGGGATTTATGATCTCTCTACCCAAACCCGCGAGCCGGAGGGCCTTCCGCCCGACGGCGGTAAAACCCAGCCAACTCCGCACGCTTCTCCCCCCTGCGCGGCAGTGCCGCGCAGTCCGGGGTCCAGGGGTACTACCCCTGGTCAGCGCTCGATTTCTTCCATGATGAAGCACTCGATGATGTCGCCCTCTTTGATGTCGTTGTAGCCGTCGAAGCTGATGCCGCACTCGTAGCCCGCAGCCACTTCCTTCGCGTCGTCCTTGAAGCGCTTCAGGCTGTTCAGCTTGCCTTCGTAAACCACAATGTTGTCGCGGAGCAGACGTACCTGCGCGTTGCGCTGCATCTTGCCGTCCTGCACATAGCAGCCCGCCACGGTGCCCGCGCCGGTGATGCGGAAGGTGTTGCGCACCTCGGCATGGCCCAGCAGGACTTCCTTGTATTCGGGAGCCAGCAGTCCCTTCATGGCCTTCTCGATATCCTCGATGGCCTGATAGATCACGCGGTACAGACGGATATCCACGCCCTCGCGCTCCGCCGCTTCCTTGGCGTTGTTGTCCGGGCGGATGTTGAAGCCAATGATGATCGCGTCGAAGGCGGAGGCAAGGTTCACGTCGTCCTTGGTGACCGCGCCTACCGCGCTGTGCAGCACACGGACGCGCACCTGATCGTTGCTGAGCTTCTCCAGCGCCTGCTTGACGGCCTCCACGCTGCCCTGTACGTCGGCCTTGACGATCAGGTTCAGGGTGGTCATCTTGCTCTGGTCGATGCGGCTGAACAGATTGTCCAGCGACACCTTGGTGGAGGAAGCCACCCGGGCGGCCTTCAGCTTGTCGCGGCGTTCCTCCACCACCTGACGGCCCAGACGGTCATCTTCCACAGCCATCATTTCGTCGCCTGCGCTGGGCACATCGGTGAAGCCGGAGATCTCCACAGGCATGGAGGGACCGGCGGACTTCACGCGCTCGCCCTTGTCGTTGACCATGGCGCGGACGCGACCGCTGGCCAGACCGGCTACCACGTTGTCGCCCACATGCAGCGTACCGTTCTGCAGAAGGACGGTGGCCAGCGGGCCGCGGGCCTTATCCAGCTTGGCCTCGATAATAACGCCCTTGGCCATGCGGTTGGGGTTGGCGCGCAGCTCGCGCACATCCGCCTCCAGCAGGATCATTTCCAGCAGGTTATCCACGCCCTCGCCGGTGAGGGCGCTGACGGGCACCATGATGGTATCGCCGCCCCAGTCCTCGCAGACCAGACCGTAGTTGGTCAGATCCTGCTTGATGCGGTCGGGGCTTGCGCCCGGCTTATCCATCTTGTTGATGGCGACGATGATCGGCACTTCAGCCGCCTTGGCGTGGTTAATGGCCTCGATGGTCTGGGGCATCACGCCGTCGTCCGCCGCCACCACCAGCACGGCGATGTCGGTGCACATGGCGCCGCGGGCGCGCATGGCGGTGAAGGCCTCGTGGCCGGGGGTATCGAGGAAGGTAATAACACGGCCGTCGATGGTGACGGTATACGCGCCGATATGCTGGGTAATGCCGCCCGCTTCGCCGGCAGTCACGTGAGAATGACGGATGTAGTCCAGCAGCGAGGTCTTGCCGTGGTCGACGTGGCCCATGATGGTGACCACGGGGGGACGGGTGACCAGATCTTCCTCGGCGTCCTCGAAGTCGGTCTCCTTCAGGTCATCCTCGGCGGTCTTGGCCAGATTCAGCTCCAGCGTCACGCCGAAGTCGCTGCAGACCAGACTGGCGGTATCGTAGTCCAGTTCGCTGTTGATGTTGGCCATCACGCCCAGCATCAGCAGCTTCTTGAGGATCTCACCGGCGGGCTTGCCGATACGCTCGGTCAGGTCCTTGACGGTGATGGTCTCGGCGGTCATGTAAGCCTTTTCAATCTTGATGGGAGCCATCAGCTGCTGGGCGCTGGGTTTCTTGACCCGGGCCCGGCGGCCGCCGCGCACCACGTCGTCGTCGTAGCCGTTGAACTGATCCCGGGCCAGCTGCTTGCGGTTTTTGGCCACGCGCTCCGGGTCATGCTGACGGACATAGTTCTTCTTGTTGGGATCGTAATTGGAGACGCGCTCCTTCTCCATCACAGGGGTCAGTTCCGGGGCCTTGGGACGGCCCATGGGGCGTCCACCCATGCCGGGGCGCGGACCGCCCATGCCGGGCCGGGGACCACCGCCCTGGGGACGGGGCGCAAAGCCTCCCTGAGGCCGGGGCGCGCCTGCCGCAGCCGGGTTGGCGGGACGGCCATAGGGGCCCTGGGGATTTGCTGGACGGCCATAGGGGCCCTGGGGATTCGCCGGGCGGCCATAGGGTCCCTGGGGATTCGCCGGACGGCCATACGGTCCCTGGGGATTTGCCGGACGGCCATACGGTCCCTGGGGGTTCGCCGGGCGGCCATAGGGGCCCTGGGGCCGGGGCGCGCCGGGCTGCGCGGGCCGGGGCGCGGGCTGGGGCATACGCTGGCCCACCACGGGACGGGCGGGCTGCTGGGGCACCGGCTGAGGCATACGCTGGCCGATGTAGGGCTTGGCGGGCTTCTCCTCCGCGGGCTTGGCCTCAGCGGGTTTGGTCTCCGCCTTGGGCGCCTCGGGCGCGGCAGGCTTGGCTTCGGGCTTGGCCTCGGCCTTGGGCGCTTCAGGGGCGGCGGGCTTGGCTTCCGCCTTCACCTCAGCCTTGGGGGCTTCGGGCGCAGGCTTGGCCTCCGCCTTGGGGGCCTCAGGCGCGGGCTTGGCCTCCACAGGCTTTTCCGCCTGGGGCTTGGGCGCGGCCTGCTGGGGCTGCGCCTGTGCGGGGGCTTCCGCCTTGGGGACGGGCTGAGCCTGGGGCTCGTCGTCGTCGGGCATGGTAAAGGCCTTTGAATGGGAGCTGAGCAGCTTCTCCTGCTCCTCCCGCTTTTCCCGGGCCACCCGTTCTTCCTCTTCCCTGGTGAACTTCACTTCCAGCTTCCGAAGCGACTGCATCAGGGCATCGGCTGACTTGCGCACGCGGG
>ERZ827423.319-NODE-319-length-64657-cov-8.527012_pt1 | contig 64657 bp, 65 predicted proteins | sample MGYA00519775_ERZ827423 | MGnify/ENA primary metagenome ERZ827423 (study PRJEB31778, sample SAMEA3449296) | human gut metagenome | biome: human gut; feature: human-associated habitat; material: faeces | place: United Kingdom | collected 2010/2012 ... | reverse complement strand
GGGCTAGACCAGCAACATTAAATACAGAACTTAATACAACATATTTAAATAGTTTGACAAGAGAAGCACAAAGTATGATAGGGGATGCTAAATATTATTTAGGAGGAATAACCCCGACTTCTAATAATGGATATACGGATACACCATTACAATTTTATTCATATGAAAGAAAAACAAAAAATACAACAAGCAATGAATTTTATTATGGGACATACCCGAATAGTTGGGTAGGGAAGTTATCATTAATGTACGTAAGTGATTATGGTTATGCAAGTAGCAATTGTGAAAACAAAAGAATATACGGTGATAATGATATAAGAGGATGTAATAATACTAATTGGTTATATAATATAAAAATTGATGAATGGTTATTGCCTCAGTATGCAGGTAGTAATGGCTATACATTTCTTGTTGGTTCAGCAGGCCTTATCGATTATCGTATTGTTGGTACCTTTGAGGGCGGTGTAAGGCCAGTTTTATATTTGACATCTTCAGTACAAATCACCGGAGGAAATGGAACTTCAACTGATCCATATGTAATAGGTATGGATAAGCAAGATGCAAGTGGAGCAAATGCTCCAGTACTTGCATCAAATATGATCCCAGTATATTATGATGAAACAAGTGGTGTATGGAAAAAAGCAGATAAGAATAATAAAGATAACAATAATAGATGGTATAGTTATGAATCAAGTGGAGAATATAAAGGAATGTGGGCTAATGCAGTTACTGTAAAAGACACAAATAGACAAACTTATTTAAATGCAACACCAGGAACAACAATTAGTATGAATGATATAACAACAATGTGGGTATGGATACCAAGATTTAACGCTGTAACCCCAAATAATTATAATGGAGGAACAAAAGCAAAACCAAATGCAATAGATGTAACATATGCTAAACAAAATGAACCTGCAATCGATGCATTTACTTTTGGAAATAAAGAGTTAAGCGGATTTTGGTATGGTAAGTTTGAAACAGGACATGCAACTTTAGCATCAAATACGACAAAAAATAATTTAGGATGTACAAATGAGATATGTAATAATGCAAATGGAATAATAATAAAACCAAATGTAACAAGTTTACAATATAATAATTTAAGTAATTTCTTCTTTGCAAGTAGAAGTATGGAACAAACAGGAAATAGTTTTGGATTTGTTTCAAGTGAAGTAGATACGCATATGAGTAAAAATAATGAATGGGGAGCAGTAGCATATTTAACTCAAAGTATTTATGGAAGATGTACTGATAGTACAACATGTGCGGCAGTAGGAATTAATAATAATAAAAATACAATAACAGGATATGGAGCGCCTGCAGGAAGCAATGATTCTGCAACAAATGGAGCATATAATACAACACTTGGAAAAGATGCCTCAACAACAGGAACAATATATGGAATATATGATATGGCAGGTGGAAGTTATGAATTTGTTATGGGAATATTTGCAGATACAAATGGAAAACCAAGATCAGGATATACTATTGGTTCTAATTCAGGATTTACAGGAATGTTGAGTGATGGAACAACCTATACAGGAATAGCGTTTCCAGATAGTAAGTATTATAATCTATATACAGGATCATCTTATACAGGTCATGCATTAACTGAAACACAAGATTGGTATGGTTCTTTTGCATTTTTTGCTGACAAAAGTCAACCTTGTTTTTATAGAGGTGGAGGATATAATATGTCTTTATCAGCAATAATATTTAATTTTATTGGTTCTCCTGGAGGAGGAGACAAAAATCTATCTTCACGATTCGTAATAATAAATGAATAATCAAAATAAAATTTTGATTTTAGAATGAGTTACTAATAATTAATAAAAATAATATTTAAAAAGAAAAATTACTTTAAGACGAACTTTAAAACTTCGTCTTTTTTGTTAAAAAGCATCAAAAATATTGACATACTGGGGGGGGTGTTTTATATAATTGATTTATAAAGTTAATAAGGTGTTGATATTATGAAAGAAAATATGAAAAGAAAAATAGCAGTGTTACTTACTTTATTAGGAGTAACATCAATTGTAATAGGCACAACATTTGCAATATATGAAAATACAATAAATACAAATAAAAATCATATTATAAAAACAGGAGTAGTAAATTTTACATTAACAGAAAGTACAAATGGACTTGTTTTAGATAATTTACAAGAATTAACAGATTATGAAGGAATGGCACAAGAAACATTTTATGAATTTACAATAAAAAATACAGGAAATACAATAACAGATTATGAAATATCATTAGTAGATAAACCTAATTCAAGTTATACAGGAACAATATTAAATGAAAAATATATAAAAGTAGGATTATTAAAAAATAATAGTAAAGAAATAATCGTAAATTTAAAAGATGTAAATAGATTAATAGATAAAGTAACATTAGATGTCGAAGACACAGTTAATTATAAATTAAGATTATGGTTAGATTTTGGGAACTTAGAAGATGAAGCAAAAGAAGCACTTGTAGGACAAAAAATATTTTTAGCATTAAAAATAAATGGAATACAAAATGTAAATAAAGTACCAACAGGAGCGGATACTTTAATAAAATTAACAGATAATAAAGATAACAGTGGACTATATACAATAACACATGCAAAAGATTCAACATTACAAATAGGGACTAATGAAGATATAACAGAATATAGATATAGGGGAGCAAGTCCTAAAAACTATGTAACATTTAATGGAGAAACATGGAGAATACTTGGAGTATTCCCAACTGATGATGGAACAGGTAATATTGAAAATAGAATAAAGATAGTAAGAAATGATAGTATAGGCACTAAATATTGGGATACAAGTGGGTCAAATAAATGGTCCGTATCAAGTTTGGGTAGAGAATTAAATAGTTCATATATAAATACACTAAATACAAATCATGCTTATGATATGATTGATAATGTAAAGTATTATTTAGGCGGTTATACAAATAATACTTTAACTTTAAATAATATGTATAGTTATGAAAGAAAAATAAGTGGAAGTGGAACATATTATTATAGTTCAAATCCAAATAGTTGGGTTGGCAAAATAGCACTTATGTATGCAAGTGACTATGGATATGCAGCAGGTGACGCTTGTACTGGCAATTTATCTGGCTATAGCAGTTCAACATGTACAAGCAACAATTGGTTGTATAATTCAAACAACGAATGGCTTTTAGCACATGTTGCAAACGGAAGTGGTAATTCATTTTTAACCTATAATGGAGGAGTTAGCATCGGTAGTGTAAGTGGGAATTTAAGAGCAGTAAGGCCATCTTTATATTTAAATTCAAATGTAATGATAGAAAGTGGGGATGGAACAAGTAGTAATCCATATAAATTATCGTTTACTAAAAACGAAGATACAAGTAATGCTAATGCACCAGTTTTAGCAAGTAATATGATTCCAGTATATTATGATGGAACAGATAAAGTATGGAAAAAAGCAGATATTAAAAATAAAACTATAGAAACTAGATGGTATAATTATGAAAATCATATTTGGGCTAATGCCGTAACTCCAAGTAATTATAATGGAGGAACTAAAGCATTACCTAATGCGATAGATGTAACATTTGTAAAACCAAATGAAACGGCAATAGATGCATTTACTTTTGGAACAAAACAATTAAGTGGATTTTGGTATGCTAAATTTGAGTTGAGTCATTCAACACTTGCATCAAGTTCAAATTCTAATAGTTTAGGATGCACAAATGAAGCATGTAGTAATGCTAATGGAATAATAATAAAACCAAGCGTAAAGAGTTTAAGGTATAATAATATAAGTAATTTCTTTTTTGCTTCAAGAAGTATGGAACAACCTAATAATAGTTTTGGATTTATAAGCAGTGAAGTAGATACCCATATGAGTAAAAATAATGAATGGGGAGCAGTAGCTTACCTTGCCCAAAGTATATATGGAAGATGTGTTGGCCCTACAACATGTACTGAAGTAGGAATAAATAATAATAGTACTTATATAACAGGAATAGGTGCAGAAGCAGGAAGTTCATATACTGGAGCAACAGCAGATTCTTATGATACAGCTTTTGGAATGAGAGCATCAACAACAGGAAATATATATGGAATATATGATATGAGTGGAGGAGCATGGGATTATGTTATGGGTAGTTATTCAAAAACTATAGGAAGTTCAGGCTTCGCTTCCTCTACATTCCCTGATGATAAATATTTCAACAATTATACAACATCATCATATCAAGGCCATGCTTTAACAGAAACAAATGGGTGGTATAATGATAATTTTGGAATTGTAGTTTCTTCTAGTCCTTGGTTTTCACGTGGCTCTCAGTATAGTAATAGCTCAAGTGCTGGTGTATTTTCATCTTATCCTCAAAATGGAACTGCTTATTCTAATATTTCTGCTCGTTTTGCATTAACAAACGAATAATTTATAAGACATAAATTAAAAAATATTTATGTCTTTTGGTATACAAAATTAAAAAAATATATTATAATTACAATTGATGATAGGAAGTGAGAACTTGAAAAAAAGAATAATAAGTGCAATTGTTATGATTTTGATTGTACTTCCTTTAATTGTATTTGGAGGACTTTACTTAAAAGTAGGTACAGTTGTACTAGGTGCATGTTCGATGTATGAATTACTGAAACAAAAAAATAATATGCCACTTTTTATAAAGATAATATCTATTATAAGTGTTATGTTAGTAATATATTTTAGTAATAGTTTTTCTATTTTTTCTAATTTATATTTCTTTCCAATATTGTTTTTATTATTTTTTATTTCAGTTGTATTTATTGAAGAAAAAGAAAAATATAATTTAAGTGATGCTTTATATGTTATAGGTAGTATAATTTTTATTAGTATTTCTTTTATAGCATTTAATATGATTAGAGAAAAAAGTATTTTTTATTTTGTATATATTATATTAATAGCTACGATGACTGATACTTTTGCTTTATTTGGAGGCACGTTATTTGGAAAACATAAATTATGTCCTAAAATTAGTCCTAATAAGACAATCGAAGGATCTGTTATAGGAACAATATTTGGTGTTTTTATATCTGTTTTATTTATTGTTTTTACATGTAAATTAAATATAAATATATTTGTTTTAATATTAATTACATTACTCTTAAGTATAATGGGGCAATTTGGAGATTTATTTTTCTCTTCAATAAAAAGAAGTTTTAATATAAAAGATTTTTCTAATTTAATCCCAGGACACGGTGGAATATTAGATAGATTAGATAGTTTAATTTTTATAAGTTTAACATATATATTATTTATGGGTATGTTTTAAGGAGGATTTTTATGAATACAATACTTACATTATTATTATTTATACTTGTTTTAGGAATTACTGTTTTTGTACATGAATTAGGACATTTCTTGTTTGCTAAAATTGTAGGAGTTCATGTTTATGAGTTTTCTTTAGGCTTTGGGCCAGTAATATTTAAACACATTGCTAAAGATAAAACACAATATTCAATTAGATGTTTTCCACTTGGAGGTTTTGTTTCTTTAGCAGGGGAAGAACAAGATGTTGATTTAACAAAACATAAAGGACATAATTTACAAGATAAAAATGTTTTTCAAAGATTTTTAGTTATGGTTATGGGGGTAGGATTTAACTTCATTTTTGCATTTTTAATGTTGTTTATGATAGGAAGTTTTTATACTGCAAGGGATTTAACACCTGTTTTAAATGAAGTTAATTATAATTCTCCTGCAGCAAAAGCCGGTCTTGAAAAAGGGGATAAAGTTTTAGAAATAAATAATCATAAAATTAAATATTTTGATGATATATTTGTTTACTTAACTATTGAAGATTTATCTAAACCAGTTTCTTTTAAGGTAGAAAAACAAGATAAATCTATTGTTACATATATAATTAATCCTGAAAAAATAAAACAAGATGATGGAACAGAAAAATATTTTATTGGGGTATCAACTTTAGCAAGTAAAGCAAAACCAGGTTTAGCATCTGCATTTAAATATTCAATAGATCAAGAAGGTGCTTATTTTAAGCAAATGTTTATTGTTTTAAAAGGGTTATTTACAGGTAATATTCCTGTTAATAGTTTAAGTGGTCCAGTTGGTATTTATAGTATTGTCGGACAAGTTAGAAGTCAAGGTTTAGCCTCAATAATGAGTTTAATTGCTCTTTTGTGTATAAATGTTGGTGTTATAAATTTATTACCATTCCCAGCATTTGATGGGGGAAGAATTCTATTCTTAATAATTGAAAAATTAAAGGGAAGTCCTGTTAGTCCAAAAGTAGAAAATACAATTCATTCAATTGGTTTTATCTTGCTAATGGTTTTAATGATTTATATAACATTTAATGATATTTTAAAATTATTTTAAAAAAAATGACCTAAAATTTAGGTCTTTTTATTTTTTGTCAATATAATTATATGGAGGGTAAAAAAATATGACAAAAAATTATAAGTTTGTGTTGCAAGAAAATATGTATGATTGTGGAGTGGCAGCATTAAAAACAATCTTTTTACAATATGGAAAGAAAATAAAATCAAATGATGTTGTAAGAAAAACAACTTCCCAGGGAACAACAGCATATGAACTTATTTCTTCTAGTAAAAAATTAGGACTTAATGCTAAAGGAGTAAGAACAACTTTAGATACTTTAACAATTAAACATTTGCCTTGTATAGCACACATAATAAAAGACAAAAACTATTTTCATTACATAGTCATTTTTGAAAAAAATAATAAAAATAAAACTTTGGTTATTTTAGATCCTGCAATAGGAATAAAAACTATCACATATGAAGAATTTAATGAAGAAACGACTAATATCTTTATCTTATTTGATGATAAAAAAATGCAAAAAGAAAAAGATAAAAGATTTAAAAATGTGATAAAGTCTTTATTAAAAATTAATAAAAATATAATAATTAAAAGCATTTTATTATCTATATTTTACATTATTATGACTATCTTATTTAATTACTATTTTAAAGTAATTTTGGAAAAATTAGAACTTAATAATGTTTTAATATATAGTTTTATAATCTTTTTATTAATTGTATTATTAAAAAATGTTATTTATAATTTAAAGAATAAAACATTTTTAAAATTAAATATGAGAATAGATAAAACAATTACAAATAATTTAATTAATCATATAATTTATCTTCCAAAAAAGGAATATCTTAATAAAACTGTTGGAGAATTATCAATTATTCTAAATGATATTTATAACTTTAAGTTAGTAATATCAAAATTATTTATTATATTTTCTGTTGATATGATATTGATTATATTTTCATTAATAATTATTGGAATTTATAAAGTAATTTATTTATTACCATTTATATTAATAATAATTATTCTTTTTTTAATAGCATTTAAATATAAAAATATATTTAACAATAATTATTTAAAATGTAAAAATAGTCAAATATTTTATAATTCTAAATTTATTGAATATCTTACATGTTATAATTCAATAAAAAATTTAAATATTGAAGAAAAAATAACAGGAAAATTGAAAAAATATTCAAAAGTTAATCGAAATGATGAATTTATTTATGTAAAAAGTGGTAATAATTATAGTTTTATTAATAATATTTTAATTGATTTATTTTATGTTATTCTTATATTTTTAATGGTATTTACAACTAGTAATATAACGACAATTGTTTTTATAAGTAGTATGTATTATTTAATTCTTGATACTACTTTAAGTATATGTGAAGTAATATCAATGTATGATACATTTGAAATATCTATTTATAAAGTTCTTGATTTATTTGATTTAGAAAAAGAAAAAATAAATCATTTAAATAAAATTAATATTGAAAAATTAGAGTTTATTAATATTAATTATGCTTATGATGATAAAAAAATTTTAACAGATTTAAGCTTTAATTTAGAAAAAGATAATAAAATTTTTATCACAGGAAGAAGTGGAAGTGGTAAATCAACTTTAATGAACCTTTTATTAAAGTATTTAATTCCTGATGATGGTAATATTAAAATTAATAATACTGATATAAATAATATTAATAATGGTGTTATTAGAAATAGTATTACTTATGTAGGACAAGATGAATCTCTTTTTACTTCTTCGATAAGCGAAAATTTAAGTTTAGTAAATAGTAATTCAAAGAAAATTAATAAAGCTATAGATACCTGTTTAATTAACGATATTTATAAGAAAAATAATATAAATTCATATTATATTCTTGAAGAAAATGGTTTAAATTTAAGTAAAGGCGAAAGGAAAAGGTTGTTAATTGCAAGAAGTTTATTAAAAGGAAGTGATTTAGTTATTTTTGATGAAAGTTTTAATGAAATAGATGTTGAAACAGAAAGGAAAATTTTAAATAATATATTTAAAAATTATCCAGAGAAAAAAGTTATTATGATTTCTCATAGGTTGAATAATAAAGATTTATTTGATAAATGTTATGAATTAAAAAACAAAAAATTAGTTTTAAAGGAGGAATAAATTATGATGGAATTAAAAAAGAATGAATTAAAGAAAATTTCAGGTGGTGTATCAATTTGGGCTATAATCGGAGCTTTAGCAGGTTTAATTTTTGGAATAGGAGTATTTGAAGGTTATACAAGACCTATCAAATGTAGATAATATGTTTGACTTAACGAATAAAGAATTAAAAACTATTGTTGGTGGTATTAATATAACCGCAGCTTTCATAAATGGAGTTAAAGGTATTTTTTCAATATTTTTTGATTTTGGTAATAGTTTAGGCTCATCAATTAGAAGAATAAAAGGTAAAAAGCTATGTCCGATAAGATAAAAAAGTTATTTAAAAATAAAATATTAAAAGTAGTATTAGTAATAATAATATTAATTTTATCAACATTTATAATGAATTATTTATTTAATTTGGGAATAAACTTTGGAACATTTATAAGAAAACTTATTGAATTTACTTCTTGCTAAAATAGGGACATATAAAAATGTCCCTTTTAAAAAAGAAAGGAAAAATTATGAATGAAATAGAAAAAGAGTTACAAGAAATAAGAGAAAAGAAAAGAGTAATTCCTGCGACATTTGATCCAGTATTTAAAAGTTTATTAACAAACGAAAATAACAGAGGTTATTTGGAAGATTTAATATCCTATGTAACTAAAATTCCTAAAGAAATAATATCTAAAAACATGGTTGTTGTTAATAATCAACTTCCTATTGAAAAATATAATAACAAACAATTAAATACTGATATATTGGTTGAAATAGAAAAAAATGTAATTAATTTAGAGATGAATGCTCAAAAGGAAATCGGAATATTTGAAAAGAATGCAGCATATTATCAAAAACTAATGGTAGATCAGTATAAAAGAAGTGCCGATTATAGAAATATCAAAAGAGTAATTCAAATAAATTTTAATGATTTTAAATATTTTAGTGATGAAGATATAATTATTAAATTTCAAATGACTTCAGAAAATGGCTTATATATTGATCCTATTTATGGAGAAGTTTATCATGTTAATCTAGCAATTCTAAAGAAATTTTGGTATAATGAAGGAAAGAAACAAAGTTTAAACGATTTTGATTTAAAATTGCTTATGTTATGTGCATCTGAAAGAGAAACTTTGGATGAATTAGCAGAAAGGGATGAAAGTTTAATGAATGTTAAGAAAAATATAGAAGAATTGTCAGATGATGAAGATATTATTGGATTATATGATGTTAAAAAGGCAGCAGAATGGGAAAAAAATTGTACGAAAGCCTATTTTGAAGAACTCGAAAAAGATATAAAAAAATATGAGGAAGATGTTAAGAAACATGAGAAAGATGTAAAAAAGCAACAACAAGATGTTAAGAAGCAAGAAGAAAACATTAGAAAACAACAACAAGAAATTGAAAAACAGAAAGAAGATATTAGAACACAGCAACAAGAAATTGAAAAACAGAAAGAAGATATTAGAACACAAGAGGAAGAAACAAGAAAAAAAGAATTGGATCAAGAAAAAAAGCAAAAGCTTGAAATTGCTGAAAATTTGTTGAAGGAAAATATAGACATAGATATTATTTTAAAAGTAACATCTTTAAAAAAAGAAGATATAAAAGGCTTAAATTTTTAAGTCTTTTTCGGTATAAAAAGAAAACTTATGAGGATAATAATATAAATAAATTATTATAAATAGGTTGTTTTATAAAGAAATTAAAATAAAATAGTTGAAATATGGTTATAAATTTGTTATAATTAGCATGTAATAAAAAGAAAGGAGATGGAATTTGTTCCATCTTTTATATTTATATGGAGGTGTTTATTATAAAAAATATTAAATTATTAATTGAAGAACCACTTAATAAAATAGGGTTAACTGTATATGAAATAAAGTATCAAAAGGCAAAGCCTAATACTTTATTCATAACATTAGAGTCATTAAATAATGATGTTGTTGATCTTAATAAAGTAGTGGAAGCAACACACATTATATCACCAATAATTGATGAAAATGATGTAATAAAAGAACAATATGTATTAGATGTATCATCTAAGGAAAGAGGTAATTAAGATGAATGGTAAAGAATTTTTAAAAGCTGTTGATATGTTAGAAAAAGAAAAACATATTGATAGAAATTATATTTTTGAAAGTATGGAACAATCTTTAGCAAATGCTTATAAGAAACATTCTGGAGGAAAACAAAATGTAGATGTTAAAATTGATAAAGAAACAGGAGAAATAAAAATATATTCATATAAAATAGTAGTAGAAGAAATAAATGAAGAAGAAGATATTGATAGTCAAATTTTACTTAAAGATGCTTTAAAAATAGATAAAACAAAAAATGTTGGTGATAAAATATATGAAGAAGTAGATCCAGGAGATTTTGGTCGTGTAGCGACTTCAAGTGCTAAACAATTATTAATTCAAAAGATTCGCGAAGCAGAAAGAAACAGTATTATTGATGAGTTTTCAAATAAAGAAGGAGAAATAATTTCAGGTGTATGTGATTTAGAAGATGAAGGAAATTATTATATTAATTTAGGAAGAGTAAATGGCATTTTACCAAAATCTGAATTAATTGGGGATGAAAAACTTGAAATGGGTAGTGTTGTTAAAGCATATGTAACAAAAGTCGAATTAGATTCAAAAGGAACACTTATTAAATTATCAAGAAAGCATTATAATTTTGTAAAAAGATTATTTGAACTTGAAATACCAGAACTTGCAGATGGTTCTATTATGATTTATAGTGTTGCTCGTGAACCAGGAGTAAGAAGTAAAGTTGCAGTTTATAGTAGTTATGCTAATATAGATCCAATTGGATGCTGTATTGGAGAAAAAGGTAAAAGAATTAGTAACATAATAAAAGAACTTAATGGTGAAAAACTTGATATAGTAAAATATGATGAAGATAAAGAAAAATTTATAACAAACGCATTAAGCCCTGCTAAAAATATAAAAGTGTTTATCCTTGATTCTAATAAACAAGAAGCATTAGCAATTGCAGATGGTGAAGATTTTTCACTTGCTTTAGGTAAAAAAGGACAAAATGTTAGGCTTGCTTCACGTTTAACAAGATTTAAAATTGATGTTAAAACAACAGAACAAGCTAAAGAAATGGGTATTAGTATTAAGTAGGAGTTTTTATGAAAGTAAAAAAAGTACCACAAAGAACATGTGTTGTATCACATGAAAAATGTGATAAAAAAGATTTAATAAGAATAGTTAAAACACCACTTAATGAAATAGTTATAGATTTAACAGGGAAAGTTAATGGTCGTGGAGCTTATTTAAAAAAAGATCTTGAAGTAATAGAAAAAGCAAGAAAATCAAAAGTTTTAGAACGTCATTTAGAAATGGAAATAAAGGATGAACTATATGATAATTTAAAAGAAATAATAAAATAAAAAAGGAGGTTTGATTATAATGATGAGTGTATTAGAATATGCAAATGATGTTAATCTTACTGTAGACCAAATAATAAAAATATGTAATTCTTTAAATATAAAAGTAAATAATGAAGATGATTTACTTACTGAAGAAGATATTATTTTATTAGATAATGAAACATCTTCTTTTGAAGAAATAAAAGAAGAAATTGAAGAAGAAGTAGAAGAGGAAGAAGAATTAAATAAAGAGATAATAAAAAAACTTGATGTAAGTGATTCAAAAGATAAAATGAAACCAAAACAAGCTTCTAAAAAAGTAACTCGTGATGATTCAAAATATCTTAAAGAAAAAAAAGAAATGTATAAACATAAAGAAAAACTATCAAGTAATAAAAACATTAATGATACAAATATAATTGTATATAAAAATCAAATGACTGTTAAAGATTTGGCAGAAGAATTAAATGTAAATACTAATGAAATAATTAAAAAGTTATTTGATTTAGGGATGATTGTTAATATTAATCAAAGTTTAGATTATGAAACGGCAGAACTTATTGTAATGGATTATAATAAGAAGTTAAAAAACGAAGAAAAAACAGATATTATAAATTTTGAAGAATATGAAATAATTGATAAAGAAGAAGATTTAGAACCACGTCCTCCAGTTGTTACAATTATGGGACATGTCGATCATGGAAAAACTTCACTTCTTGATGCAATTAGAAATACAAATGTAGTAGATAAAGAAGCTGGAGGAATTACACAAAGTATCGGAGCATATCAAGTTAAAGTTCGTGATAAATTAATAACATTTATAGACACTCCAGGACATGAAGCATTTACAGCAATGAGGGCTAGAGGAGCAAGTGTTACAGATATAGTAATTATAATTGTAAGCGCAGTTGATGGTATTAAACCTCAAACAGTTGAAGCAATAGATCATGCTAAAGCAGCTAATGTGCCAATAATTGTAGCTATTAATAAGATGGATTTACCTGGCGCTAATCCTGAGCGTGTTTTACAAGCATTAACTGAATATGGACTTACACCAGAAGACTGGGGAGGAGATACTTTAGTTAATAAAATAAGTGCTAAAACTAAAGAAGGTATTGATGAACTTTTAGATAATATTTTATTAATCGCTGAACTTAAAAATTTAAGAGCTAATAAAAATCGCTATGCAACAGGAACAGTAATTGAAGCAAGACTTGATAAAAATATTGGTGCTGTTTGTTCTATACTAATTCAAAATGGTACATTAAGATTAGGAGATCCTATTGTGGTTGGTAATTTCCATGGAAAAGTTAGAACTTTAAAAAATGATCGCGGAGAAAATATTTTAAGTGCAGCACCATCAACTCCTGTAGAAATAACAGGTCTTAATGATTTACCTGTTTCAGGTGACAAATTTATGGCTTTTGAAACAGAAAAAGAAGCAAGAAAAGTATCAGAAGAAAGAACTTTAAGACATAAAGAAGCTAATACAAATAGAAATGGAATGACTCTAGATGATTTGTTTAGTAAAGTAAAAGATGGTACTAAAAAAATTAATATTGTTTTAAAAACAGATGTAAAAGGCAGTGAAGAAGCAATAAAAGCATCTCTTCAAAAATTAAACATCGAAGGTGTTAGCATTGATGTTATAAGAAGTGGTGTTGGAACTATAACAGAAAGTGATATTGTCTTAGCAAGCGCTAGTAATGCCTTAATATATGGTTTTAATGTAAGATCTAACAATAAAACAATGGAAGTTGCTAAACAATATGGTGTTGAAATAAGACTTCATAACATTATTTATAAGATGCTTGAAGAATTAGAACAAGCTATTAAAGGAATGCTAGATCCTGAATATGAAGAAAAAGTAACTGGAGAAATTGAAGTTAGACAAATCTTTAAATTCTCTAAAGTTGGAGTAATTGCTGGAAGTCATGTTACTGATGGTGTTATTAAAGCTAATTCTAAAGCTAGACTTATTCGTGATGGTATTGTTATATATGATGGTAAAATAGCATCTCTTCAAAGAGAAAAAGATAAAGTAAATGAAGTTAAAAAAGGTATGGATTGTGGTGTTACTTTAGAAAACTTTATGGATATAAAAGAAAATGATATCATAGAAACTTATGAAATGGTGGAAATAAAAAGATGAGTATAAAAACAGAAAGAATAGGTAGTAACTTTGTTAAAGAAATAAGTTATATCTTAATGGAAGAAATAAAAGATCCTAATATAAAATTTGTTACTATAACATCATGTGATGTAACAAATGATTTAAGTTATGCTAAAGTATATTTTACTGTTTTAGATGATAGTAAAAAAGAAGAGGTATTAAAGAGTTTAAATAAAGCTGCTAATTTTATAGAAATAAGTTTATCTAAAAAAATAGATATAAGAAAAATGCCACAAATGAGTTTTCATTATGATAATTCATATGAATATGGTAAAAACATTGAAGAAAAAATAAAAGAAATACATGCTAAAGAAAATAAGTAAAAATTATAGACTTATTTTCTTTTTTGTTATAAACTTAAATCATAGGGAGGTTATTTTTTATGGCAAAATGGGATAAAGAATATTTAAAATTATGTAAAAAAATATTAACTGAAGGGGTAGAAGTAGAAAATAGAACAGGAATTAACACAATTAAAATACCAAATTATACTTTTAATTTTGATTTACAAGAAGAATTTCCAGTTCTTACTACAAAACAATTATTTTTTAAAAATGCAATAACAGAAATACTTTGGATATATCAAGAACAATCAAATGATGTAAGATGGTTACAAGAAAGAAAAAATCATATTTGGGATGAATGGATGGTAGATGCTGATGGTATTTACAGGATTTATGAACCAATAAAAGAAAATTATATTTATGATAAAGACAAAGAAGTAGATTTATATGATTTAGATAATAATATTATGTTAGATAAAGATGGTAATAAAATTAAAGTTAAAAGTAATATTGAAGGTAAAAATATTAAAGCTGCTAAATTCTATGGCAAAGAATATGCTTATACAATTGGAACGGCTTATGGTTGGATAGTTAATAGATATAAATTAACACAAAATTTAATCGATACGATAAAATCTAATCCAAATGATCGCAGACTTGTTATGTCACTATGGCAAAACGAATTTTTAAAAACAGCTGTTTTACCATCATGTGTATGGTCTAGTGAATGGGATGTAACAGATGGATATTTAAACCTTTCTGTTCATCAAAGAAGTTGTGATGTTCCACTTGGGTTACCATTTAATGTAACACAATATGCAACACTTTTATGTCTAATCGCACATTGTACGAATTTAAAACCAGGTAAAATCTCTTGGAGTATAAAAGATGCTCATATTTATGTAAATCAAATAGAAGGAATAAAAGAACAAATCTTAAGAGGGGAAACTTTAGAAGATTTAGAGGCTCCTGAACTTTGGATAAATGAAGAAATACATGATTTTTTTGAATTTGATAATTCAAGAGATTTAAAAGATATAAAAATAAGAAAATATAAGCATCATGGAAAGATTAACTTTCCACTAGCTCAATAAGGAGGTAATTTATGGAACTTAAAATGATCGCTGCAGTAGGAAAAAATAATGAATTAGGAAAAGATAATGATCTTATTTGGCCTATTAAAGAAGACTTAAAATTTTTTAAAAATGTTACAACAGGTCATACTGTAATAATGGGAGCAAATACTTTTTTCTCACTTCCTAAAGTATTACCTAATAGAACTAACATTGTTTTATCACAAGATGATATAACTGTACCTGAAGGTGTTATTTTATATCATGATTTAAATAAATTCCTTAGTGATTATAAAGATAAAGATGAAATAGTTTTTGTAATCGGAGGAGGTACAATATATCGTTTATTTATAGATAAAGTAAATGAAATATATTTAACAGAAATAGATGAAGAATGTAATGATGCTACAGTATATTTTCCAAGTTTTAATAAAGATTTATATAATAAAGAAATTTTAAGTGAAAATAAAGAAAATGATATAAATTATAAACATGTTCTTTACAGGAGAAAATAATATGGGAAAGCTTATATTAATCGAAGGAACAGATTGTTCGGGAAAAGAAACGCAAAGTAAGTTATTAAAAGAAAAAATAGAAAAAGATAATAAAACATGTGTATACTTTTCTTTTCCTAATTATAATTCTCCAACAGGTAAAATAGTGGGAGGGCCTTATTTAGGAAAAGAAGAAATATGTAAATCATATTTTACTGAAGGTGCAGTTAACGTTGATCCTAAAGTTTCTTGTTTATATTTTGCTGCAGATAGATTATATAATTTAGATACTTTAAAAAAATTAATTAACTCTTATGATTATGTAATCTTAGATAGATATACTTTTAGTAATATGGCTCATCAAGGAGGCAAAGAAGAAGATAAAAACAAAAGATATGAAATATATAATTTTATATATGAACTTGAATTTAATTTATTAAAACTTATTAAACCTGACATAGTAATCTTTTTACATATGCCTACTAAATATGCTTTAGAATTAAGAAAAAATAGAACATCTTTAGACGAACATGAAAAAAGTATAAAACATTTAACTATGGCAGAGAATGCTTATCTTGAATTAAAAGATAAATATAATTTTAAATATATTTCATGTGTTAAAGAAGATAAATTAAGAAATATCGAAGATATAAATAACGAATTATATGAATTAATAAGAAACATTTAAGTTTCTTTTTTTGTAACAAAATATATTTTTAATCATTTATTACTACAGGTGAAGTTTATGAATGGTTTAATTGGTAATACACCAATGATAAAAATAAAATATAAATATAAAGAAAAAGAAAATTTTATTTACGCTAAACTTGAATGGTTTAATTTAACTGGAAGTATAAAAGATAGATTAATTTATTATGTCCTTAATAAGAATAATTTAGAAAATGTTACTACTTTAGTAGAAGCAACAAGTGGTAATACAGGAATAGCACTAGCAGCTCTTGGAAATTATTATAAGAAAAAAGTAGTTATTTTTATGCCTGATTTTGTAAGCGAAGAAAGAAAAATATTACTTAAAAGTTTTGGTGCTAAATTACACCTTATATCAAAAAAAGATGGTGGATTTGTAAAATGTGTAAAGCTTGCTAAAGAATATGCTAGAAAAAAAGATGTTTTATTAATAAATCAATTTTCAAATAAATTAAATATTGATACTCATTATAATACTACAGCAAAAGAAATATTAAATAAATTAAATAATATCGGAGGATTTGTAAGTGGGGTAGGAAGTGGAGGTACTTTAATGGGAGTAACAAATAGATTAAAAGAAGTTTTTCCTAATTTAAAAGTAGCACTTGTGGAGCCTAAAAATTCTGAAATTATTAATAAAAATAAAGTTAATTCACATAAAATTGAAGGTATTGCAGATGATTTTATTCCTGATAATTTTAAAAAAGAAAATATAACACATTATTACTCAATAAGTGATGAGGATGCGATTACTATGAGTAAAATGTTAGCAAAAGAATTAGGACTTGGTGTTGGTATATCAAGTGGAGCTAATTTCTTAGGGAGCGTTTTATTAAATGAAGATGTAAATAATGTTGTAACAATATTTTCTGATGATAATAAAAAATATTTATCTATTTTAAAAGATGATGTTTTTATAAAGCAAGATTATATATCAAATGACATAAAACTTTTAGATTATGAAGTAGTTTAATTAATAAAAAATTATAAATATAACTACTTGTAAAATATTTAAAAATATGCTAGTATATTGTTATATTAAAAACAAATGAGGAAGACGGAAATATAATTTATTTTAATAAGAGAGTTGATGTTTGGTGAAAATCAATAAAATAAGTATATTTTAGATCACTTCTGATGTTCTATATTAAGTAAATAGATATAGATGGTAACGCATTATAGTTTTAAGAGCATAATAAACTTTATGAAATAAGGTGGAACCACGATTTTTATCGCCCTTATGTCATAAAGTTTTTATATTTTTAAGGAGGAATAGTTATGTTTAAAGAATTAAAAAAAGGAACTTATGAAGAAGTAGAACAACATTTTATTGATTATTGGAAAGAAAATGATATATTACAAAAATCTATTGATAAAAGTAATAATTATTTTGTATTTTATGATGGACCAGCAACTGCTAATGGTCATCCAGGATTACACCATATGGTGGCCAAGTTTTTAAAAGATAGTTTTTGTAAATATAAAACGATGCAAGGATATAAAGTACTTAGAAAAGTAGGATGGGATACACATGGTCTTCCTGTTGAAGTTGAAGCAGAAAAGAAATTAGGTTTTAATTCTAAAAAAGATATAGAAAATTATGGAATTGAGAAATTTAATAATGTTTGTCGTGAACTTGTATGGAGTAATGAAAAATCATTTAGTGATTTAACTGCAAAAATGGGACAATTTATTGATTTAGAACATCCTTATGTTACTTATGATAATAATTATATAGAAACAGAATGGTATATTTTAAAGAAATTCTTTGATGAAGGTTTATTTTATGAAGGAGTTAAAATTGTTCCATTTTGTACAAGATGTGGTACAGGTTTAGCTTCTCATGAAGTTGCCCAAGGATATAAAGATATTGAAGCTCAAACTGTAATTGTACCTTTTAAATTATGTGATGATGATTCTTATTTTCTTGTTTGGACAACAACACCATGGACTTTAATTTCAAATGTAGCTTTATGTGTTAATCCAAATGAAAAATATGTTAAAGTATTATCAAATGGATATAAATTTATCCTTGCTAAAAAACTAGCAAATAAAGTTCTTGGAGATTCTTATGAAATACTTGAAGAATATTTAGGAAAAGATTTAGAATATACTTCTTACGAACAATTAATTCCAAGTTTGAAAGTAAATAAAAAAGCATTTTATGTAACATGTGATAATTATGTAACTATGGAAGATGGTACAGGTATAGTTCATATTGCACCTGCTTTTGGGCAAGATGATGCTAATATTGGTAAAAAGTATAATTTACCATACCTTAATCCTGTTGGTGAAGATGGATGTTATACTGAAGGACTTTGGAAGGGTAGAAATGTTTTTGATGTTGATTTAGATGTTATTAAGTATTTAAAAGAAAACGATAAATTATTTAAAAAACAAAAATTAGTTCACTCATATCCTCATTGTTGGAGATGTGGAACACCACTTTTATATTATTCAAAACCAAGCTTCTATCTTGAAGTTACTAAAATTAAAGATAAAATTGTGGAAGCTAATAAAACAGTAAAATGGTATCCAAGTTATGTTGGAGAAAAGCGTTTTGGAAATTGGCTTGAAAATTTAAATGATTGGGCTATTTCAAGAAGTAGATATTGGGGAACACCACTTCCTTTATGGAGATGTTCATGTGGACATGACGAGATGATTGGATCAAAAGAAGAATTAATAGAAAAATCTCTTGAAAAAATAGATAATTCAATTGATTTACATAGACCATATGTTGATGATATACATATTAAATGTCCAAAATGTGGTAAAACAATGTCTAGAGTAGTGGATGTTATTGATTGTTGGTTTGATTCTGGTTCTATGCCATTTGCTCAATATCATTATCCTTTTGAAAATAAAGAACTTTGGGAAACACAATTTCCAGCAGATTTTATTTGTGAAGGAATAGATCAAACACGTGGATGGTTTTATTCACTTCTTGTAATATCAACTTTTGTTAAAGGATGTTCGCCATATAAAAATGTTTTAGTAAATGATTTATTACTTGATAAAGAAGGCAAAAAAATGAGTAAAAGTAAAGGCAATATTGTAGAACCATTTACAACTTTAAAAACATATGGAGCAGATACGGTAAGATTTTATCTTCCATATACTTCACCAGTATGGATGCCTTTAAAATTTGATTATGAAGGATTAAAAGAAGTACATTCTAAATTCTTTAATCCATTTAAAAATACTTATACTTTCTTTCAGACATATGCTAATATTGATAAAGTAGATCCAAGAAACTTTAAAGTAGAATACAAAGATTTAGAAGAAATAGATAAATGGTTACTTTCTAAATATAATAGACTTGTTAAAAATGTAACTGAAGCTTTTGAAGAATATGATTTAAATAAAGTTGTAAAATATTTGACAACATTTGTTGGAGAAGATTTATCTAATTGGTATATTAGAAGAAATAGAAATAGATTCTGGGGTAGTAATTTAGATAATTCTAAAAAAAGTGTTTATCAAACTACTTATGAAGTATTAATTGGCTTATCAAAACTTCTTGCACCAATTTCTCCATATATAAGTGAAGAAATATATCAAAATTTAACAAATGAAGAATCAGTTCATTTAAGTTCATTTCCTAAATGTGATGAAAGTTTAATTGATTTAAAACTAGAAGAAAAAATGGATTTAGTAAGGGATTTAATTTCACTTGGTAGAAATGCTCGTGAAGAAGCTAAAATAAAAGTTAGACAACCAATTAGTGAAGTATTAATTGATGGTAAAAATAAAGACATATTAAGTGATTTAACATCTTTAATAACAGATGAATTAAATGTAAAAAAATTAACATTTGTAGATGATTTAAGTTTATATATGAACTTTATTATAAGACCAAACTTTAAAGAAACAGGTAAATTATTTGGAAATAAAATGAAAGAATATCAAACTTTCTTAAATAATTTAACTGAAAAAGATAAAGAAACTTTATTAAATGGTGGTACATTAAAATTTGAAGAGTTTGATATTGATAAAAATCTTGTTGATATAAGAATTGAATCTAAAGAAGGATTTGATTGTATAAATGAGGGTAATAACTTTATTATCTTAAATACTACTTTAACAGAAGATTTAATAAAAGAAGGTTTAGCAAGAGAACTTGTATCAAAAGTTCAAAATATGCGTAAAGAAAAAGACTTTAATATTGAAGATAGAATTAATTTATTCTATAACGGTAATTCTTATTTTGAAAGTGTATTAAAAGAATTTGAATCTTATATTAAAGAAGAAACATTAGCACTTTCATTAATTAAAAAAGAAGACTTAACTAAATTAGTAAAATTAAATGATTTAGATGTATACTTAGATATAGAAAAAAGATAAAATTTTATCTTTTTTTTAGTTTTAACGCAAGTTAAACGCAACTTTTAATATATTTATTGACTATATTAAAAAAATAAACTATTCTAAATTTATAAAATGATACGAAATCTTGGCCCTTATTTTGTATTGTTTTTTTATTTTGTTAAAATTCTAAAGATTGGTATTATATAATAATCCTATAAATTTAATAGTTAATATGTAATATAGTAAATTGCATATTAGGTTAATTGTATTTATTGAATCTGCAAAAATTATCAGAAAACATGATATTTTAACAGTTTCATATACGTTTGGATTATAATTAAAAAAAATATAGTTTTTTCTATATTTTTTTATATTTTATTTTCTTTTAAAAACTCCCTTAATATTTTAGTAGTTGCTCTTTTTTCAATTCTTGAAACGTAACTTCTTGAAATATTTAAATCTTTTGCTATTTCTTTTTGTGTTTGTTCATCTAAATTATCTAAACCATATCTTCTTTTTATTATTTCTTTTTCTCTAGGATTTAAGATATTTAAATATTTTTTTAATAATCCTATATTATCTTTTTTGCTTATTTCATCAATATAATCAGGTTTAGGGGTTTTTAAAACTTCTAAAATTGTAACTTCGTTACCATCTTTATCAAATCCTATTGGTTCATCTAAACTTACAACCATATTATTTTTTTTATTACTTCTAAAATACATTAATATTTCGTTTTCTATACATCTAGCACAGTAAGTAGTTATTTTTGTACCATGTTTTAAACTATAACTATCAATACCTTTTATTAAACCAATTGTACCAATACTAATAAGATCATCAGTATCAGTATTTGAATTTTCATACTTTTTAACAATGTGAGCAACCAATCTTAAATTATGTTCGATAAGTTTATCTCTTGCTTTAGGATCCTTATTTAATAATAAAGTAATATATTTTTCTTCTTCTTCTTTACTTAATGGCTCAGGAAATACATTGTTAGAATAGGAAGTTGTAAAAAAGGTTAAACTTCTTATTAATTCTAAAATACTAAATAACATAAAATTCTTCCTTTCTAATTTAAATATATTATTTATGTCAAAATTTATGTTATAATGAAAATGAAAGATGGTAATGTTATGGAAAAAGATATTGAAAAGTTTATTAGGTATTTAAAAGAACAAAAAAATTATTCTAAATATACAATTAGTACTTATGAAGAAGATTTGATATTTTTAAGTAAATACTTAGAAAAAGAAGGTATTTCTTATTTAGATATTGATTATTCTACGATTAGGTTATATTTTAATTATTTAGATAGTTTTAATTATTCTAAAAATACAATTGCTAAAAAAATAACTAGTGCCAGAAGTTTTTATAAGTATTTAGCTAGGAATAATAAGATAAAAACCAATCCATTTTCTCTTTGTTCGTTACCTAAAAAAGATAATTTACTTCCTAAGTTTTTATATTATAATGAACTTGAAGAAATGTTTTCTTCTTGTGATACTTCTAATTTAGGTATAAGAAATAGATGTATTTTAGAACTTTTATATGCAACAGGTATGAGGGTAGGAGAACTTGTTAATATAAAATTAAATGATATTGATTTAAAAGAAAAATATATTAAAATACTTGGTAAAGGGAATAAAGAAAGAATTGTATATTTTGGAGATTATGCTAAAGAATATTTAGAAAAATATATTTATGAAGTAAGAGATAATTTATTAAAAAATAAAAAAAGTGATTACTTATTTATAAATAATTCTGGTACTAATTTAAGTTCTAGAGGGGTAGAGTTAATTATTAAAAATATTATTAAAGAAACAAGTATAAAATCTAATATTACACCTCATGTTTTAAGACATACTTTTGCTACCCATCTTTTAAATGAAGGATGTGACATTTTAAGTGTTCAAGAGCTTTTAGGACATGAATCTCTTAGAGCAACTCAAATATATACGCACATTACAAATGAAGGACTTAGAAATATATATAATATTTCTCATCCGAGAAATAATAAAAACATAAAATAAAAGGATATTAAAAAATCATTGTTTTTAATATCCTTTTTGTATTTGAAAAGTTTTTCTTTGCTATTTTATCTAATACATCTTTACCATATTTTTCTACTAGTTCCATTCCTATTTTATCAACATTATCTCCAGCACCTTTAGGAATAGGAATTTTATAAGTATCACACATTTTATCAAATTCTTTTATAAATATATATCTTGATATAACTGAAGCACATGCTACTGCTAAATTTTTGTCTTCGGCTTTTGTCATAAATGTTATATTTTTAACAACATCATTTACATCTTTTAAATAATTATAATATCTATCTTCTTTAGCAAACTCATCTACAATTATATAGTCTGGTTTATCTATTTCACTTAATAAACTATAAAGCATTTTATTATGAAGAACTGCTTTTATTTTATTCATATTAACTTCATTACTATAATTTTTATTATAATCTTCATTTGAAAGAATTGTACTTTTATATTTTATATTTTTAATAAGTTTAGGTACAACATTAAGTATTTTTTCATCAGTTAGTTTTTTAGAATCTTTAATACCAAGACTTTCTACAAAACTTATATCTTCTTTTCTTACATAAGCAGCCGTTACTACAATTGGTCCAAAGTAATCTCCTGTTCCAACTTCATCACTACCTATACTTGTAACATTATAATAATCTTTAGTACAAGTATTATTTGTATTTTCTTGTCCGTCAATAGCTTTCCACATATTAGCATCTACATATGCAGTTGTTCCTTGAAACATACATTTTTTTGATTGATATAATGTTATAATAGTATCTTCTTCTTGTGCCTGAAAAATAGCATATGGTGGAGTTTTTTCTCTTAATTTATCTTTATAATATTCAATCATTTTTTTAACTGTGTCATCATTTACTTTAATAACAATATTCATATTTTTAATTCCTTTCATTGTCTAATAAGATTATATCAAAATGTCTAATTTTAGTCTATAAAAAAATAAAATTAGTGCATATTTAACATATTTAAGTTATAATAATATTGTAAGGAGGACTTTTTATGTATTTGTTTGATATAATTATAATTATGTTTTTATTAATATTTGCTGTAGTAGGATTTAAAAATGGCTTTTTTAAACAAACAGTTAAAACAGTTGGAGTAATTTTAATATTTGTTTTTGCTTTTTATTTTAAAGATTATGTAGCAGATTTTTTAAGTTATACATTGCCTTTTATTAAATTTAAAGGTTCAATCGCTGGACTTAGTTCATTAAATATTATTTTATTTCAATTAATTGCATTTTTGATACTTTTAGGATTATTTTCCATTGTTTTTCAAATATTACTTAAAATATCAGGATTAATTGAAAAAGCCCTTAATTTTACGATAATTTTAGGTATACCATCAAAACTTCTTGGTATGGTTGTAGGATTAATCGAAGGATATGTAATTTTATTTATAATTTTATTTGTTATAAATATGACATCGTTTAATAATTCATTAATAAGTGAGTCTAGTTTAAAGCCTAAAATACTGACATCTTCACCAGTTTTATCTAATGTTGTAAAAGATGTGACTAATACTGCAACTGAAATATATGATTTTGTAGATGTTTATGTTAAAGATAAAGATAGTGATAAATTTAATTATAATGCAATTGATACGATGTTAAAGAATAAAGTAATAACTCCTGAATATGTAGAAAAGCTTGTTAAAAAAAGAAAAATAGATGTAAAAAATATAGATTTTTTAATTGAAAAATATAAAAATAAAGGAGATGAGTAAAATGTTAGTACATTTAGAAAATGAAGATTTTAATGAAATGATAAAAGATGATTTAGTTATTGTTGATTTTTATGCTAATTGGTGTGGTCCGTGTAAGATGCTTTCGCCAGTTTTAGAAGAAATTTCTTCTTTAAGAGGTAATGTAAAAGTAGTTAAGGTTGATGTAGACAAACATAATGATTTAGCAAGAAAGTATGGAATAATGAGTATTCCAACACTTATGTATTTTAAAAATGGAAAATTAGAAAAAACATCACTTGGTTATGTAACTAAAGATGAAATTGAAGAAAATATTAATAATTTAAGGTAGATTTTACATCTACTTTTTATTTTTTAAAGAAAAAGTTTGACATTTTTCTTGTATTGTGCTATAATTTAGACACTTAAGAAATTACCAATAATAAATAGGGGGTTAGGTAATATGGAAAATAAAAGGTTAAATTATCATTTTGAATATGTTGATGAAAATGAATTTAGAAAAAAAGAAAGATCAGTAAGAAAGTATAATATGCTTGCTTATAAAAAGCTTACATTTGAATATTATCCAAAAATTAGGGAAGGGAATTTTTTAGGAAAATTAGTAGAAACTTCTTCTAAAGATAATACAAAAAATTATGAATTAAAACTTCCTACTGATGCATTATTTTCTAAAGTACATGGAGATATAACACTTCATTATACAGTATATGAAGATAGTAAAGTTGTTCTTCTTTCTAATATTACACCGGATAGTATTTTAGAAGAAGGACACAGAAGTGAACTTGCTACTTACAAGGGAGTTATGATTTCTAAATCAAACGCTCAAAAAGATATGTTTAAAGTTAATTTATTAAACGCATTAAACCAAAAATAATTTGGTTTTTTTGTATAATTTGTTATTTTTTAAAAAAAATTATCTTTTTATATTGCTTTTTACTAATGTTTTGTGTTATTATTAAAAAGCAATAGAGAAATGGACCCTTAGCTCAATTGGTTAGAGCAACCGGCTCATAACCGGTCGGTTGTAGGTTCGAGTCCTACAGGGTCCACCATTTATTTTGCGGGTATGGCGGAATTGGCAGACGCACTAGACTTAGGATCTAGCGGAGTGATCCATGGGGGTTCAAGTCCCTTTACCCGCACCAAACGAATATTAAAATGATCTTGATGGTCATTTTTTCTTTTTTAACATAATATAATAAAATATCTATAAATATAGATAAAATAAGTAAAAAGTGTTTGACTAAATGGTATTTTTATGGTATCATTCTATATGTTTGAAGCCTTTATATGCTTTAAACCACATCAAAAAGGTTAGAAGATCGTATGACACCTTAAGAGTGAGTCTTAGTTTATAAAAGGAGGTAAGTTATGAAAGCTATTATCGAAACTGGTGGTAAACAATATTATGTTAGCGAAAATGATGTTATTTATGTTGAAAAATTAGATGTAGAGGAAAATAAAGAAGTAACATTTGACAAAGTATTAATGATAGGTAGTGAAGTTGGTAATCCATATTTAGAAGGTGCTAAAGTTACTGCTAAGGTTTTAAAACATGGAAAAAATAAGAAAATTAGAATATTTAAATATGTTTCAAAACAAAAAAGTACTCGTAAAACTCAAGGTCATCGTCAACCATATACTAAATTAGAAATTACTAAAATTACTAGATAATTATGATTAAAGTAAAGGTCTTAAAAGAAAATAATTTTTATAAAGAAATAACTATAACAGGACATGCTAATTATGATACTTATGGTAAGGATATTGTATGTAGTTCTGTAAGTAGTATTGTTATAACAACAGTTAATGCAATTATTTCTTTAAATAAAGATATTATTAATTATGATGATACAAATGGAGTTAAAATTAAGGTATTAAAAGAAGATGAAGTTACTAATAAATTATTAGATAATATGATTAATTTATTATATGAACTTCAAAAAGATTATGAAAAAACAATAAAATTTTTATAGGGAGGATTTAGTTATGATGAAATTAAATATCCAATTATTTGCTCATAAAAAAGGTGGAGGATCTACTTGTAATGGTAGAGATTCTGCAGGTCGTAGATTAGGTGCTAAAATAGCAGACGGACAAACTGCTAAAGCAGGAAATATTATTTATCGCCAAAGAGGAACAAGAATTTATCCAGGAACAAATGTTGGTATGGGAAATGACCACACACTATTTGCTAAAGAAGATGGTGTAGTTAAATATGAAAGATTAGGAAAAGACAAAAAACAAGTTAGTGTTATTACTAAATAATGTCTTTTCTTTTTTTGGTAATTTATAACAATTTATATAAAACTATTTATTATATTAGAAAATTCTAATATAATATTTTTTTGAGTCTTTGACTTAAAGGAGTAGTTTATGAAAAATTTAAAATATTTATTTATATTAATAATAATTTTTTTCTTATTTATAATAAATTTAAATAGTAAAAAAATAACATATAATTATGTTTTAGAACCTAGATGTATATATAATATAGAAAAATTTAATAAAATAAAAGAAGAAAAGAAAGTGTTAGATAAATTTATTGGTAAAATAACAGGATATGGACCAGATTGTTATGGGTGTATAGGTATAACATCATCTGGCTATGATGTTAGAAATACTATTTATTATAATGATAAAACATATAATAATGTTCGTGTTTTAGCAGCAGATAAATCTCTTCCTTTTGGAACAATTATAAAAGTAAGTAATTTAAAAGATTATAATGATTTTATAGGTATTGTTTTAGATAGAGGAAGTGCTATATCTTTTGATGGCTTTTCACAAATAGATTTATTATTTGAAAGTGAAGATTATTCATATAACTTTGGAAGAAAAGAAAATGTTATTTTTGAAATATTGCGTTTAGGATATTGAATTTAAATATTTTTTAAGATATAATAAAAAGTACTTGAAATGAGGAAGTTATATGGAAGAAGAAATACTAAAATTAAAAAAGACAATAAAAAGTAATACTAAATTTAGTATTATTTGTATATCATTTATAGAAATAATGTTAATTGTATTGCCACTTTTATTTAATAAAGCTTTGCCTAATGTAACGGGAAATGTGGATAATTTATTTTTTATAAAGAATTATTTTCTAAAATTTTTTCCTTTTTTATCAGTAGGGCTTAATTCTTATTCAATAAAATTACTTTTTGATAATAAAAAATTAAATAAGGAAGTAGTAAATTTAGAAGTATTAGATAAAAAACAAAAGATTGAAGAAGAAATGAAACAAGAAGTTAAAAAAAGTATGATGTATGAAGAAACAAGGGAAGTTAATGATGATTTAGAATTTTTAAAATATTTATATAAAACAGATACAGATTTATACATAATGCTTTTACAAGATAATTATTTAGAAAGTGCTTTAAAAGAAAAAGGTTATGATGATGTTACAATAAAGGATTTCGTTAATTATGTAAAAGACGATATTAATGGTGTTAAACCTCTTGTTAGAGTTAAGTAAGAAGTAAAGTTTCTTACTTTTTCTTTTCTTTTTTTTAAATAAAATTTATAATTAATATGAAAGGAAGAAAATTATGAACGAACAAATAATAAAAGATATAGCAAATAATTTAAATATAAAAGTTTTTCAAGTAGAAAATACATTAAAATTACTTGAAGAAGGAAGTACAATACCATTTATAGCAAGATATAGAAAAGAAGCTACAAGTGGTCTTGATGAAAAAAAGATAAAGGAAATAAGTGATGTTTATAAATATCAAGTTAATTTGTTAAAAAGAAAAGAGGATGTTATAAGATTAATTGATGAAAAAAATCTTTTAACGGAAGAATTAAAAAGTAAAATATTATCTTGTACTAAATTAGTTGATATTGAAGATTTATATAGACCATATAAGGAAAAGAAAAAAACTAAAGCAACAGATGCGATTAATAATGGCTTAGAAGCTCTTGCTAAGATTATTATGAGTTTTCCTAATAAAAGTTTGGAAGAAATAATAAATAATTATACTTCATGTAAAGTAACAACATATAATGAAAAATATGAAGGGGTTATGTATATAATTGCAGAATGGATTAGTGATAATGCAAATTATAGAAAATATATTAGAAATTATATTTTTAATAATGGATTTATTGTATCTAAAGTAAAAAAAGATGGAAAAGATGAGTATAAAACTTATGAAATGTATTATGATTATAATGAAAGAATAAAATATATAAAAAGTCATAGGGTATTAGCACTTAATAGGGGTGAAGAAGAAAAGGTTTTAAATGTTAAATTAACTACTGATGATGATAAAATAATATCTTATTTAGAAAACAAAATAATAAAATATGATTATCCATGTAGTAGTCTTATAAAAGATGCGATAAAAGATAGTTATAAAAGGCTTATTTTTCCAAGTATTGAAAGAGAAATAAGAAGTGATTTAACTATTTTAGCAAATAAAGTTGCGATTGATAATTTTTCTTCAAATGTTTCTAATTTACTTTTAACACCACCAATGAAAGAAATAAGGGTATTAGGATTTGATCCTGCTTTTAGAACAGGTTGTAAACTTGCAGTATTAGATAAAAATGGAAGTGTTTTAAGTATAGATAAAATATATCCTCATGAACCACATAATAAGATTAAAGAAAGTGAAATAAAAATTGTGGAACTTGTAAATAAATATAATATTGATGTTATTGCCATAGGCAATGGAACAGCATCTAGAGAAAGTGAAAGATTTATTGCTAATACTATAAAAAATAATAATTTAAATTGTAAATATGTAATTGTAAGTGAAGCAGGAGCAAGTGTATATTCTGCAAGCGACTTAGCTATAAAAGAATTTCCTAATTTAGATGTTGCAGAAAGAAGTGCAATTTCAATAGGTAGAAGATTACAAGATCCATTATCTGAACTTGTAAAAATAGATCCTAAAAGTATAGGAGTAGGATTATATCAACACGATTTAAAACAAAAAGAATTAGATGAAGCATTAGATTTTGCAGTTGGTTCAGTTGTTAATAGTGTAGGAGTAAATATAAATACAGCATCACCATCATTATTAAAATATATTTCAGGTTTAACATCTAAAACAATTGCTAGTATTATAAAAGAAAAAGAAAGAATAAATAAATTTACTTCAAGAATGGAACTTAAAAAAATATTAAGTGATAAAGTATTCGAACAATCAATTGGATTTATTAGGATAAATGATGCCGTAAATATATTAGATAGAACGAAAATACATCCTGAAAGTTATGAAAAAACCTATAATTTACTTAAATATTTAAATTTATCTGTAGAAGATATAGGAACACCTAAGATAAAAGAGGTTTTAAATAATGTTGTTATTTCTAATATTGAAGAAGAATTAAAAATAGATAAATGGACTTTAGAAGATATTATTTCTTGTTTAAAAGAACCTTTAAGAGATCCAAGAGAAGATTATAGTGCCCCTGTTTTAAAAGAAGATATTTTAACAATAGATGATTTAAAAGTAGGGATGAAGTTACAAGGTGTTGTTAGAAATGTTGTTGATTTTGGAGCATTTATTGATATAGGATTACATAATGATGGATTAGTTCATATATCAGAAATTACTTCTAAATATATAAAACATCCAAGTGAGGTATTAACGGTTGGGGATATAGTAGATTGTTATGTAAAAGAAATATTTAAAGAAAAGGAAAAAGTAGCACTTACATTAAAAGGAATGTAATTTAATCTTACATTAAGTAAAATTAAATCTTTCTTTTTCTTTAATTTTTTGGTATAATTTACTGCGTAAGGAAGTGAATATTATGTTCGTAGATGAAGTTAATATAAATGTAGTTGCAGGAACAGGTGGAGATGGATGCACTGCTTTTAGAAGAGAAAAATACGTGCCACTTGGAGGACCTTATGGAGGAAATGGTGGTAGAGGATCAAATATTATTTTCAAAGCAGATGAAGGGCTTCGTACTTTAATTGATTTAAGATATAATAAAATAATTAAAGGAGAACGTGGTGAAAATGGTATGGGTAAGAACTGTAATGGTAAAGGTGCTAAAGATATTATAATAAAAGTTCCAACAGGTACAGTTGTTACTGATATGGATACAAATCTTGTTATTTGTGATTTAAAAGAAGATGGTGAAGAATGTATCGTAGCTAAAGGAGGACGTGGAGGTCGTGGAAATACTGCTTTTAAAACCGCTAGTAATCCTGCACCTAATTTTAGTGAAAAAGGAGAACTAGGCGAAGAAAGATATTTAAAAGTTGAACTTAAATTACTTGCAGATGTTGGTTTAGTAGGAATGCCAAGTGTTGGTAAAAGTACAATTCTTTCTAAAATATCACGTTCAAAACCTAAAATTGCGGCATATCACTTTACAACATTAAATCCAAATTTAGGAGTTGTTAAAACAAGTGATAATAGAAGTTTTGTAGTTGCAGATCTTCCAGGTTTAATCGAAGGTGCATCTTTAGGAGAAGGACTTGGAGATAAGTTTTTAAAACATATTGAAAGAACAAGAGTCATAGCTCATGTTATTGATATGAGTGGGTATGAAGGAAGAGATCCATATGATGATTATATAAAAATTAAAAAAGAATTAAATGATTTTGATTCTAAATTATTAAAAAAAGAACAATTAATCATAGCTAATAAAATGGATATGGAAAATGCTAAAGAAAACTTAAAAGAATTTAAAAAGAAATTAAAAGAAGATATAAAAGTATTTGAAATAAGTGCCATTAATGAAGAAGGCTTAGATAAAGTATTATTATATATGGCTGATCTACTTGATAAAGAAATTATTAAAGATGACTTTGAAGATGATTTATATGAAGATTATGTATTATATACATTTAAAAAGGAAAATCCATTTACAATAGTAAAAGAAAAAGATTGCTTTGTTATAAAAGGAGATACAATTGAAAAATTATTTAGAATGACTAAATTTAATACAGATGAATCAATTCTTCGTTTTGCTAAAAAGTTAACTCGTATGGGAGTTGATGAAGAATTAGAAAAAATGGGAGCAGTTCAAGGAGATAAGGTAAGAATACTTGATTTTGAATTTGAATATAGAAATTAAAAAAACCTAGTTAATTTTAACTAGGCTTTATTTATTCTATAAAAATTTATACTTGGAATATTATTGAATCTTATGTTAAATATACTTTCACCAAGACCATTTGAAATATAAATGTCTGTATTATTAATTTTATAGTAAGGCGCATAATATTTTTTTGCACCATCAGGAAGAAAAATAGGTCTAACAAATGGTATTTTTACTTGCCCGTTATGTGAATGACCTCCAAGTATTACATCAATATTATAATCATTTATAAAATAATCGATATAATCTGTTTCATGTAATAAAACTATTTTTAAATTAGAAGAATTAAAACTATTATCTTTAAGTCCTTCGATATTAGGGCTTCCATATGTTATATTATCAAATCCATATATTCCAATTGTAGAACCTTCTTTTCCATAGATAATATCATTTTTATTAACAAGTAGATTAAAATTAGAATTATAATATATATTACTAAGTTCATTATAATTATAATCATGATTACCTATAATACTATATTTACCTAAAGAAGCATTTATATCTTTTAAAGCATTTATTAAAATATCTATTTCTTTTTTAGTATACTTTTCGGTATATCTTAGATCAAGTAAATCACCTGTAAATACAACAATATCAGGTTCAAGTTCATTAATTTTAGTAATGACTTTTTTAATATTTTTACTATTAATACTACTTCCATAGTGTAAATCACTAAAATGAACTATTTTAATACCATGTAAATCTTCTTTTATATTATTATTTAAAATAACTTTTTCATTTACTATTATAAAATTTGGTTCAATAAAGCAAGAATATATAAAAAATATTAATGTAATACCTAATAAAAAACTTAATAATTTCTTATTTCTTTTTTTTCTTAATTCCTTTTTTTCTAATCTATTTTCTTTTTTTATTTCCTTTTCAATCTTTTTACTTCTTTCTAACCTTGATATCATATTTATCCTCCAATGACGAAAACTAATATATAATTTAAGACAATAATTGTATTGTGCATCATATGAAATGACATAGGTACAAAAATATTATCTGTTTTAGAATACATGTAAGCAAATGCACATCCTAAAGCACTATAAGGTACTAAAAATACTAGTTCCACAATACTACTAGCAGATAAAAGATGCATAGAACCAAATATTAATCCACTTAAAAGAATATAAAGTACTTTATTATTAAAACAGTTTCTTAATGATTTTCTAAATACCATTTCTTCAGCAAATGGAGCATAAATGCAAGAGGAAAAAATCATATATATAGGCATAATGCTAATATATTCTCTTATTAATGTCTCATTAGTAGAATTACCTTCAACAAAGAAAGATATAATAATATTTGATATAATCATTACAAGAAGACCTATAACATAATATTTAAAATTATCTTTTATATAAGTTTTAAAATTAGATTTAAAATCTTTAAAGTTTTCTTTAATACTTTTGCTATAAAATATAAATAGCATAATCATAAGTGATAAATTTATTAAAAACATAATTGCTATTTTTAAATTATTTGGTAATACTTTTATATTAACTCCTAATTTAGTAAGTATTATAATTATAATATCACTATATAATAAATATAGTAAAAATATTAATATAAATTTTATTATTTCTTTTATTTTTATTTTCATAAATATTTCCCTTCATTTTCTCTATAGTAATAATAACATAAAAAAAGGATGTTGAAAAGTATTAATAAAACTATTGCTTTATGACTTTTATTAATCTTGTAAAATATTATAAACATTTACTTTTTAAGTAATTTATGATATTTTTATTATGTACTAAATTAGAAAGGAACTTAATTATGAGTTTATTTTATCCAAATATTTATCAAAAAAATATATTAAGTATAGATTATAAAAAATTAAAAGAAAAGGGAATAAGGCTTTTAATATATGATTTAGATAATACTATTATTTCATATGAAACAAATATACTTGATAAAGAAATAATTGATTTATTTAAAGAATTAAAAAAATCTTTTCAAATTGTTGTTTTATCTAATACAACTAATTCTAATAAGATTAAAAATATATGTAATACTTTAAATATAGAGTATATAAAATTTGCGTGTAAGCCATTTTTTTTAGGATTTTACAAAATAAAAAGAAAATATAATGTTTCATACGATAAAATGTGTATGATTGGAGATCAATTTTTAACAGATATATATGGTTCTAATAAATTAGGACTTACTTCTTGTTTAATAGATAAAATTAGTAATGTTGAGGGAAATTATACAAAATTCAAAAGAAAAATAGAAAAAAGAATAATAAAAAGTTTATATAAAAAATATAACTTTGAAAGAGGTAAATATTATGATTAAAAAATGTATTGGATGTGGTGCAATTCTTCAAGATAATAACCCATTAATCGAAGGGTATACAACTGTTTTAACAAATGATTTATGTAAAAGATGTTTTCGGATGAAAAATTATGGTGAATATGAGTTTGTTACAAAAGATAATTTAGAATATGTAAAGATATTAAATAATATAAAAAATAAATCATGTTTAGTTTTATATATTGTAGATTTACTTGCTATTCCTAAAGATATAACTAAAATTAAAGAATATGTAGGAAATAATGAAATAATATTAATTTTAAATAAAAAAGATGTTTTGCCATATAAAATAAAGGACGAAAAATTAATTAGTTATTTCAAAAATTATAATATTTTTAAAGATATCATTGTAATAAGTGCTAATAAAAACTATAATTTAGATTTATTATATTCTAAAATTAATAAACCACTTGTATATGTTGTAGGGAATACTAATGCAGGTAAATCAACTTTAATAAATAAACTTATTAAAAATTACTCAATTGATAAAGAACCAAGTATTACAATATCGCCAATGCCATCAACTACACTAAATGAAATAGAAATAAATTTAAATAAATTTACTTTAATAGATACACCTGGTCTTGTAGATAATGGTAATGTTCTTAATTATGTTAAAGAAGAAATGGTAAAAAAACTTATTCCAAAACAAGAAATAAAAACAAGAACATATCAGTTAAAACATAAAGAATCTTTAATTGTTGATACTTTATTTAGACTTGATTATTTAAATGATTTTAAAAATAGTTTTACTTTCTTTATTTCTAATGATATTGATATTAAAAAAATTAGTTCAAAGAAAAATCTTGAATTAAAAGATAAACACATAAAGAAAATAAAGGTAGGTATAAGGGAAGATATATGTATAAATGGTCTAGGCTTTATAAAAGTAATAGATCCATGTGAGGTTAATATTTATATTGATAAAGATATTGATGTGTATACAAGAAAATCCTTAATATAAAACACTTTAAAAATAAAATTTAAAGTGTTTTTTTAATTAGAATTATTCTATATAATGAGTTTTAATTATGCCATAAGTATTAGTCGTGGGGTCTAAAAACAGCATATTTTTTAAAGGAAAATAAGTAAGTAATGTAAATACTATATATACTAAAGGTATAATATAAACCGAATATTTATTAATTTTGCTATTAATTTTTTTGTTTTGTATTTTATACATTAAATAATTAGATATAAGAATTGTTATAAAATAAAGTATTAAAGTAACAACAAGTTTTTCTCCAAATAATAAATATATAGGTATATAAATAATTAAAAAGATAACAATATTAAATAAACTTGCAATGACAAAAGAAGATATTAAGTTATTTTCATGTTTTTTATTAAATAATATTTTTATAAGTAAATAAAACATATAAGAAGTGAAAATCATTTTCATATGTTCAAAGATAGATTCATTAACAGGAACAATAATGCTTGTTAAAAAACATGGTAAATAGTTATATAATGAATGAAATAAAGTACTTAAAATAAAAATAATAAAAGAAGATAAAATAATTTTTTTATACATAAAACGTCCTCCTTATAAATATTATGCATAACAAGTTGAAAAAATATACAAAATATGCTATAATATCGAGCACAAAAGGGTGAATGATATGTTAAATAAGGATTTAGAAATAATAAAGAAAAAATATGGCGAAAATATGATGAAGTTATGTCGTAAACTTTTTCCGAGTATTCTTGAAGAAGAGGGTGTTTTATCTAAAATAATTCTTTCTAACTTTTATCCAAATCATAATTTATATGATGATATTATAGATAATAAATTAGAAAATAATTTTAAAAATTATATTTATAATATGATAGATGTTTCTAAAAAATAAGAAAAAATAAATAAAACGCCAGAAGAATTATTTGAAGAAAAAGGTTATATTTTAAAAGAATGTTTAACAAAAGATGAAATACGAGAGTATAAAAAATATTACAAAAAAGAAGAAGAACTTTGTACATTTAGAGGTAATAGACTTAATTCATGTAGAGTTTTCTTTGCTGTTAAAAAAGATGCACTTGATATTAAAAGAGAAGATTTTAAGGAACCAAAAAGACAAGATTTATATGGAACTTCTGTTATAAGTATTCAGTTTACTAAAGATGGAACAAATACTTTGTCTATTAAAAATAGATATAATCATAGTGTTGTTAATCCTGATGCAACTTTTTCTAATAACTTAGATAATATTAAAGAAGGATTAACTTATGCTTTTGAAAAATATTATGGAATAATTCAAAAATATAAAAGTAACAACTTTGAAATACCTAATTATGTAAGAGCAAATGATGGTAAACTTTATAAATATAATTATGAAATAAATAATATTTATTATTGTCCTAATAATATATTGATTGAAAACTTTAGACCAAGACAACTTGAAAAAGAAAAGTATGTACTTATGGATTATTATTTACTTGATTTAGTAAATAAAACTTTAAAAAGATATGGACGTAGTAAAGATTCTTTCATAGATTCTCTTTCACTTGTTGATAAAATTGAAGTAATTAATAATCATGATAAAAAGACAGTTAAACTACTTCATGAAAACAAAAACGAAACAATTATTGTTTTAGACAAATATAATAGAATAATAGGTTTAGCTAGTAATGATATTGAAAAGATTGAAGATGATTTTTTATTTCACAATAGAGTTTTAAAGTGTATTGAACTTCCAAATTTAGAAAAGGTTGGTATGAATTTTTTAGATTATAATAAAGATTTAACAGAAATAAGTTTTCCTTCTTTAAAAGAGGTTGACAGTAGATTTATTTCTTATAATTCTAATATAAGTAAATTAAATCTTCCTAATTTAACTAAAACAGGTTCATGTTTTTTAGAAAGTAATGAAAAACTTGAAGAATTAAATCTTCCAAGTTTAAGATATACAGGAAATGATTTTTTAAGAAAAAATAGAATAATTAACAAAGTTTATATGCCTAATCTTTTTATGGTAGGGAATGATTTTCTAGCATGTAATAAAACTTTAAAGGAGTTAAGTTTACCTTTATTAGAATATGCTGATGAAAGCTTTTTATGTTATAACAATGGTATTAGAAAATTAGAATTACCAGTTTTAAAAGAAGTAGGAAAATTTTTCTTGATGGGTAATGGAAATTTACTCAAGCTAAATTTACCAGCATTAAAAGAAATAAATGATTACTTTTTAGCTTATAACAGTAAAGTTATTTTAAATATGCCAAATTTAAGAATAATAAGTGATAAACAATCTTCACATATTAAATTTATGATATATTGTAATAAAATGTGTAATTATGCTAGAAAAACATCTAAAATAAGGAAATTAGTAAAAAAATAATATAAAATTTGTTGAATTTTATAAAAATATAATGTATAATTTAAAGAGCAATTGACTTAATTGTCAAATATTAAAGAAAGTTTAAGAGGTGAAATTTATGGCAAAATTAGAAAATAGACAAAGAAAAACACTTACATGTACTGAATGTAAATCACAAAATTATCGTACAGAAAAAAATGTAAAAAAGACTACTGATCGTTTAGAATTAAACAAATATTGCCCAAAATGTAAAAAGCATACAGCTCATAAAGAAGAAAAATAATAATTAAAAAGGATTTGATAATATGATTAATGTAAATGATTTTAAAACTGGAATGACTATTAAATATGAAGGCAATTTATTTATGGTTATTGAATTCCAACATGTTAAGCCTGGGAAAGGGGCAGCATTTGTTAGAACAAAATTAAAAAATTTAAGAACAGGTGCTACAATTGAAATAACATTTAACTCTGCAACTAAAGTAGAATTAGCAAGAATTGAGAAAAAACCAATGCAATTTTTATATGCAAATGGTGATGATTATGTATTCATGAATATGAATGACTATTCTCAAGTTGAATTAAACGCTAAAGTTCTTGGTGATGATACTAAATTTCTAAAAGAAAATTTAGATGTAGATATTGCTTTTTATGAAGGTGAAATGCTAGGACTTTATCTTCCTGATAAAATAGAAATGGAAGTTGTTAAAACAGAACCTGGAGTAAAAGGTAATACACAAAGTAGTGCAATGAAAGATGCAACACTTGAAACTGGTATGGTTATAAGAATTCCTTTATTTGTAAATGAAGGAGAAAAAGTAATTGTATCAACAAAAGATGGAAAATATGTATCAAGAGCATAATTGCTCTTTTTTCTTTTATAAAAAATGTGATATAATGTATTTATATATTAAGGAGAAATTTTTATGAAGTTAGTAAAAATAATAGAAAAATTAAAAGAACAAGGTTTACTTGTAAGTTATGAAGGAAATTTAGATATAGAAATCGAAAATGTATGTTATGATTCAAGAAAAATTGATAAAAATTGTATCTTTGTTGTTAAAGGATTAAATTTTAAAAAAGAATATTTAACATCATCAATAAATGAAGGTGTTTTAGCATATATTTCTAAAGAAGATTTAAATATTGATATTCCTAAAGTTATTGTAAAAGATGAATTAAAAGCAATGGCAATAGCTAGTGAACTTGTATATGATGATAAAAATTCTAAATTAACTCTTTTAGGTATAACAGGCACTAAAGGAAAAACAACTGCAGTTAGTTTTTTACATAATATTTTAGACTATGAAGCAAAACAAAAAACAGGATTTTGGACTACAATAGATCATTTTACAGGTAAAACATATGGAGCAAGTCATAATACAACACCTGAAATAGTAGATTTATATAAAATAATAAGAGATTGTAAAAATGAAAATATTCCATATTTAACATTTGAAGTATCATCTCAAGCTAAGAAATTAGATAGAATTTATGGTCTTAATTTTGATATAGGGGGTATAACTAATATTAGTTATGACCATGTTTCACCATTAGAACATAAGGATTTTGAAGAATATTTTAATTGTAAATTAGGCTTTTTGAAACAATGTAAAACAGTATTTTTATATAAAAATATTGAAATGTATGATAGATTTATTGATGAATTAAAAGATAAAAAAATTTATACTTTTGGTGAAGATTCTTCTTGTGATTTTTATTATTCTAATATTAGAAAAGATGAAACAGGAACAATTTTTAGTGTAACTGATAATATAAATAATGTAACAAGAGATTATAAAATAACTATCGCAGGAGAATTTAACTGTATTAATGCTTGTTTAGTAATAGGTATTTGTTCTATTTTAAATATTAGTTATGAAAGTATTTTAAAAGGACTTTTAAAAACAGAAGTTATTGGAAGAATGAGTATATATAAAGGAAAGTGTACTTTAATTGTAGACTATGCTCATAATAAAATAAGTGTTGATGCTTTAATGAAAGCTTTAAAGAAAGACTATCCTAATTCTAAAATTAGACTTGTATTTGGATGTCCAGGTGATAGAGGAGTTAACAGAAGAAAAGATGTTGGTATTTTAGCAGGTATGTATGCAGATTATATTTATTTAACTGCAGAAGATCCACAAACTAAAAAAATTAGTGATATATGTGATGAAATAATTTCATATATAAAGCCATTCAATAAACCATATGAAGTAATTGAAGATAGAGAACTTGCCATTAAAAAAGCTTATGATGATGCTTCTAATGATGATGTTATTGCTGTTATTGGTAAGGGAGATGAAACATATCAAATTATTAATGGGGAGTATGTTTATTATAAATCGGATGTAAAAGTAGCTGAAGAATTAACAAAAAATACTGTTAATGTATAAGGGGGAATTATGTTAAAATTAAGTTTAGATGAAATAGTAAAAGCAACCAAAGGAAAGCTTTTATTAAATAATAATAAAGAAGTTGAATATATATCAACATCAAGTAAAGATATAAAAGAAAATACATTATTTATTCCTATAAAAGGAGAAAAATATGATGGACATGCTTTTTTAGAAGATGCTTATAATAATGGATGTAGAATATTTCTAATAGATAAAAATCATGAATTTTATAAAAAAGATATATCCTTGATTGAAGTTAATGATACATTATTAGCATTAGGAAGTCTTGCTAGATTTTATTTAGATAAATTTAATGTAGACTTAATCGGAGTAACAGGAAGTGTGGGTAAAACATCAACAAGAGATATAATTTATAGTGTTTTAAACGAAAAATATAAAACACTTAAAAATGAACTTAATTATAATAATGAAATAGGTATTCCTAAAACTTTATTTAATTTAGATTATTCTTATGAAAAAGCTGTTATTGAAATGGGAATTGATAAAAAAGGTGATATTTCTTATTTTAAAACTATCGCACCATTAAAACACGCAGTTATATCTAATATAGGATTAAGTCATATTGCAAATTTTAAAAATCAAGAAGGTATTTTTCATGCTAAAATGGAAATAGCAAAAGACTTTAATAAAGAAAATACCCTAATAGTAAATGGTGATGATAATTTTTTAAAAACATTAAAAGATAAAAAGCTTCCATACAATTTATTAACTTATGGTTTTGATAAAGATAATACAATTTATTGTGTTTCTTATGAAATAGTAAATGGTAAAATTAATTTTAAAGTTAATTTTAAAAATAAAATATATGATTATACAATTCCAAGTATAGCAAAACATAATATTTATAATGCTATGTCTGCTATACTTATAGGAAATCTTTATAATTTAACTTATGAGGAAATAAAAAAAGGTTTAGAAAGTGTTTCATTTACTGAAGGTAGATTAACTATTATAAATAAAAAAGATATAACAATTATAAATGATTGTTATAACGCTAGTTTAGATTCAATTAAATCAGCATTAAATGTTTTAAGTACTTTTAAAACAAGAAAAGTAGCAATACTTGGTGATGTTCTTGAAACTGGTAGTTATGAAGAAGAAATACATAAAAATATTGGTAAAAGTATAATAGGTAATACTGATATATTAATTCTTGTAGGGGATTCAATAAAATACACTTATGATGAAGTTATAAAAAATAACTTTAATAAAGATAATATTTATGTTTTTAATACATATGAAGATGTTATTAAAAATATAGATAACATTATAAAAAAAGGCGATACAATTCTTCTTAAAGCATCACATGGTATAAAATTATCAAATGTTGTGGAGTATTTAGATAAAACTTATGAAAATTAATTATGATTTAGTTTTAGAAGAAACTTTAAAATCGTTAGATAGTAAAAAAACACTACTTATTCATTCTTGCTGTGGACCTTGTAGTAGTTATGTTTTAAATTATTTAAAAGATTACTTTGATATAACAATAGTTTACTATAATCCTAATATATATCCTAAAGAAGAATATGATAAAAGATATAGTGAACAAAAAAGAATAATTAAAGAAATGTTTAATAATGAAATAAAAATATTTGAATGTGATTATGAAAATGAAGAATTTGATAAAGTAGCTAAAGGATATGAAAATTTTCCTGAAGGTGGGATAAGATGTACGAGATGTTTTAATTTAAGATTAGAAAAAACAGCAAAACTTGCTAAAAGAAATAATTTTGATTATTTTACAACAACTCTTTCTGTTAGTCCTTATAAAAATAGTGTTATTTTAAATGATTTAGGGAAAACATTAGAGAAAAAATATAATGTTAAATATCTATATGCCGATTTTAAGAAAAAAGGTGGATATAAAAAATCAATTGAATATTCAAAAAAATATAATTTATATCGACAACATTACTGTGGTTGTAAATATAGCTTAGAAGAAAGTTTAGAAAAACAAATATAGTTTAATGTAATTGAATTTATAAAACAAAAAAAGGAAACATTATTTTGTTTCCTTTTTTGTTGTTCTTTTTTTAGAAGTAGTTTTCTTTACTTTAGGTTTTTCTATTTCTAATTCTAATTCTTTTTTATTGTTTTTTATAACGGAATCTACTAAATATGTAAAACATAAAGTGTAGAATATAACCATAACTATACCCATGATAAATTGATTTATGAATTTTACAAAACTATCTCCAAGAGATAATACACCAATATTAGATAGCATTATAAATAAGAATGAATCTATTGTTATAGCAATTACACCTGAAATTAAAAATTTAAATCCTTTATATCCTTCAAGATAATAATATATTTTTAAATTTAAAAATTGTGAAGCATAGAAAGCAAGAATTGATGCAAAAATTAATTTAAAATCAATATTAAAGATTTTATCTAATCCGTCATATGCTCCATATATAGGAATACAAGATGTAATTGTAAGCATTATTGCCATGAAGATAAGGGCAAATACAGCATAATTAAACATCATAAATGTTTTTTCTTTACCATATCTTTCTGCAAATAGTGTTGCAATAAAATAAGTCATTGGATAAAATAAAATACTTGCTCCTACAGCTAATTTACCAACTTTAATTGTTCTACATGCAAGAATAATTGATGTTGTAAAACAAATAATAAATATAATCATTGTTAAAAAATAATAAAAATTCTTTTCCCTTTTCATACTTTTGTCCTCCTAGTATAAATTATAAAGGTAAATTTAAAGAAAAACAAGCATAATAAGAAATTTTATGATAAAATAATAAAAGATGGAAAAGGTGATTTAGATATGAAAAGAGAAAACATAAGAAATTTTTCAATTATTGCACATATAGACCATGGTAAATCTACAATTGCTGATCGTATTTTAGAACTTACAAATGCAGTAGAAAAAAGAGATATGAAAAGTCAACTTTTAGATTCAATGGAACTTGAAAGAGAGCGTGGAATAACAATTAAACTTAATGCTGTTAGTTTAAATTATAATTATAAAGGGGAAGATTATTTACTTAATTTAATTGATACTCCAGGACATGTTGATTTTACTTATGAAGTATCACGTTCTTTAGCAGCATGTGAAGGAGCAATTTTAGTTGTTGATGCAACACAAGGTATTGAAGCTCAAACTTTTGCTAACCTTTATCTTGCTATGGATAATGATTTAACAATAATACCTATTATTAATAAGATTGACTTACCAAATGCAGAAGTTGATAGAGTAAAAAAAGAAATAATAGATACTTTAGGTTTTAATGAAGATGATATTATTTTATGCAGTGCTAAAGAAGGAATAGGTATAAAAGAATTAGTAGAAAAAGTTATTGAGGTTGTACCAAGTCCTAGAAAAAATGAAACAGATAAATTACAAGCATTAATTTTTGACTCTCATTTTGACCCTTATTTAGGAGTTGTTCTTGCAGTAAGAATATTTTCTGGAACTTTAAAAAAGGGTGATACAATTAAAATGTTGAAAACAAATGCTAGTTATGAAGTAGTAAATGTTGGTATTCATACTCCTAAAGAAAAAATGTGTGATATTTTAACTGAAGGGGAAGTAGGATTTATTACTGCTAGTATTAAAAGTATTAGTGATGTAAGAGTAGGAGATACTATTACTTTACAAAAAGATCCATGTGCTGAAGCGTTAAAAGGATATAAAGAAATAAAACCATTTGTTTACTGTGGTATATATCCAATTGATTCTAAAAAATATGATGATTTAAAAGAAGCTTTAGAAAAATTAAAATTAAGTGATGCTTCTTTAGAATATACTCCTGAAACTTCAAAAGCCTTAGGATTTGGTTTTAGATGTGGTTTTTTAGGCCTTCTTCATTTAGATATAATAAAAGAAAGAATAGAAAGAGAATTTAAAATAGATATAATTGCAACATCTCCAAGTGTTATTTATGAAGTTATTTTAAATAATGGTAAAACTGAAATGATTGATAGTCCAAGTAAATTACCAGATAAAACATTAATAAAAGAAATAAAAGAACCATTCATTAAAGCATCTATTTTTACACCAAGTACTTATATAGGTCAAGTAATGGAATTATGTCAAAATAAAAGAGGAATATATAAAGGATTAGATTATATAGATAAAACAAGAGTTAATATTCATTATGAACTTCCTCTTGCAGAAATTGTTTATGACTTTTTTAATAAATTAAAAAGTGCCACTAAAGGATATGCTTCTTTTGATTATGAAGTTATTGGATATAAAACAAGTGATTTAGTAAAAGTTGATATTTTGCTAAATGGTGAACTTGTTGATGCTTTAAGTATTATTACGCATAAAGATTTTAGTTACAATAGAGGTAGAATTATATGTGAAAACTTAAAAGAAATAATTCCAAGACAATTATTTGAGGTTCCAATTCAAGCTGCGATAGGATCAAAAATTATAGCAAGAGAAACAGTTAAACAAATGCGAAAAGATGTTCTTGCTAAATGTTATGGAGGGGATGTTTCAAGAAAAAGAAAACTTCTTGAAAAGCAAAAAGAAGGTAAAAAGAAAATGAAAACAATAGGAAGTGTTGAACTTCCAAGTGATGCTTTCTTAAGTATTTTAAAGGTGGATGATTAATATGGAAGAAAAAATTAAATATGAAGCTGAATATATTTTATATAGTAAAAATAAAACACTTGAAGAAATATCAGATGAATTAAATATATCAAAACGAACTTTACAAAATCATATAAATACATTATTACCTGAAATAGATAAAAAACTATATGAAAAAGTAAGAATAAAAATAGATGAAACATCTAAATTAAGAAATATTAAGGGAGGACAAACTGGTAAAAAACATTCTTCTTATACCCAAGAAGAAATTGAATATTTATGTAATGAATTTACTAAAGCTTTTAATAATAACAATAAAGAAGAAATAATGTCTTTAAGAGAGTTTGCAGAAAAATATAATATTCCTAAATCCACTTTATATGATGTTTTAACAAAATATGTAACAGATAATGATCTATCAATGATAAAATCATTATTTGAATTTAATAAAAGGCATAAATAATGATAAAAAGTTGTTATATACATATACCTTTTTGTAAAAATATTTGTAGTTACTGTGATTTTTGTAAAATGTATTATAATAAAGATTTTGTAGATAAATATTTATTATCTTTAGAAAAAGAAATAAATTTATATTATAAAAATGATTTATTAAATACTCTTTACATTGGGGGAGGGACACCATCTTGTTTAGATGAAATATCTTTAAAAAAGTTATTTAAAATAGTAAGTATATTTAAACTTAATAAAACTTATGAATTTACTTTTGAATGTAATATTGAAGACATTAATGAAAAATTATTAATATTTTTAAAAGAAAATAAAGTTAATCGTATAAGTATAGGACTTCAATCATTTAATAAAAAATATATAGAGTTTATGAATAGAAAATATTTAAATAAAAAAGAAATTACAGATAAAATAAATTTAGTAAAAAAATATTTTAATAATATAAATATAGATTTAATATATGGTATTAATAATGAAACATTAAAAGAATTACAAGAAGAAGTAGATAGCTTTATAAATTTAGATGTAAATCATATATCATTATATTCATTAATACTTGAAGATAATACAATTCTTAAAACAAAAAAATATAAAGAAATAGATGATGATTTAAATAGGAAAATGTATGATTATATAAGAAAAACATTAAAAAAGAATAATTATATTCATTATGAAATAAGTAATTTTAGTAAAAAAGGTTATATGTCTAAACATAATTTATGTTATTGGAATAATGATAATTATTATGGTTTTGGTCTAGGATCAAGTGGTTTTATAGAAAATATTAGATATACTAATACAAGAAGTCTTAATTCTTATATAAATGGTAATTATAGATATTATGAAGAAAAAATAGATAAAAATAGAAATATGGAATACGAAATGATTTTGAATTTAAGAAAGATAAAAGGAATATCTAAAAAGAAATTCTATAAAAAATATAATTTAAATATAAAAGATGTATTTGATGTAAGTAAACTAAAAGAAAATAAATATTATTTTTATATTCCTAAGAAGTATTTATTTGTAGAAAACTATATTTTAAGTGATTTTATTTTGGATTAGAAAGAGGTTTATATGTTTGAAAGATTAGAACTTTTAATAGGTAAAGAAAATTTAAATAAAATAAAAACTAAACATATTTTAGTAATAGGTTTAGGGGGAGTAGGAAGTTATGTTGTTGAAAGTTTAATTAGAAGTGGTATTGAAAATATTACAATTGTAGATTTTGATAAAATAGATATTTCTAATTTAAATAGACAACTTATGACTAATTTAAATAATATAGGAAAATTAAAAACAGATGAAATAGAAAAAAGAATATTAATGATTAATAAAAATGTTAAAATAAAGAAAATATCAAAGTTTATAAATGAGGATAATTATTTAGAATTATTTAAAGAAAATATAGATTATTTAATTGATGCTGAAGATTCTACTAATACTAAAAAATTAATTATAAAAGAATGTTTAAAAAGAAAGATAAAGTTTATTACTTGTTGTGGTACAGGAAATAAATTAGATCCATCTAAATTAGAAATAGTAGATATAAGAAAAACTAGTTATGATCCTTTAGCAAAAAGTCTTAGAACATGGGTAAATAAAGAAAAAATAAAAGGAAAGATTCTTTGTTGTTGTTCTAAAGAAATGCCTATAAAAGTAAATTCTAAAACAATTGGTTCAACTTCTTTTGTTCCAAGTAGTGCAGGGCTTTTAATAACTAGTTATGTAATTAAAGATATAATAAAATAAGGATTACTTGATATATTTATAGTAATCCTTTTCTAATATAAGTCTTGAATATAAATACTTTTCATACACAAGATTTTTTTTATCATTAGTTTTATCATTTAATGCATTATATTTTGTATCTTTAGTAATAAAACTTCTGTCATTAAAAATAACCATACCATCATCATTTGATAAAATATCATTTCCTATTAAAAGTCTTGAATCATAATTAAAGCCAAATAAATTATATAATGTAGGTAATACATCTATATTTGATGAATAATTATCTACAATAATTGGTTCTTTTAAAGTAGAATTATAGATAACTAAAAAGTTTTTATGAATAAGATTATTATCATATTTTATATCTTTATTTAATTCTTCTAATTCATTTTTACTTAGACCATATGGAAAATGATCTGCTAGTAAAACAATAACGGTATCACCAAGCAAATTATCTTTTTTTAAGTTTTTTATTAAATTTTCTAAAGCTTTATCAAGTTCAATATGAGTTGATATATATCCTAAAACATTAGAACTATAATCTAAATCTTTTACTAAATTTATATTTTTCTTAACAATATCATTATTTGTTGTTTTATAGTTTAAATGGGTACTTACAGTCATATAATATGCTAAAAATTTATCATTATTTTTATAATCATTATAAGTTTCATTAAACATTTCTAAATCACTTTCAGGCCAAATATTACAGTTTATTTTCTTTTCAAGACCATTTCCACATGCTGTATATTTTTCAAATCCTAAATTAGGATAAGTAATATCTCTATTATAAAAATTATAAGTATTATTATGATAAGCATATGTTTTATAATCATTTGTTTTAAACATTGCAGGAAGAGAATATTTCATATTATTATTACTTGATTTTATCATACTCCATGTTCCTTCAGTAGGAAGAAGTCCTGTAAGATTTGTATACTCGCCATCACTAGTACTAGCATAATAAATAGGAGTATAAAAGTTATTAAAAACAAAACCATTATGTGTAAGCATGTATAAAGTAGGGGTAATATCTTTTTTTATTGCATTAATATTAACAGATTCTCCTGTTATAAAGATAAGATTTTTATCTTTAAAAATACCAGTATATTTATTTTTTAAAGAAGGTTCTTTGTTTTTAAAATATTCATGCATTTTTATAATATCATAATCTTTTTCATTATTAATTAAATCATCAAAATTAATATTAGTAACATTATAATTGTTATCATTACTTATTTCATTAAAAACACCATTAGTTATTATTTTATCTTCAAAATTTATAAAATATCTATATATATCTAAACTAAATGTTTTAATTATTCCAAATGTTTTAGCAGAGTAAGTTGGATAATAAACATTATTATATAAATTATATTTTGAATAAATATCTTTACTATTTTTATCACTATTTATTATAAATAAGGCGAAGGTAAAACTTATTATAATTGAACCTATATAATATAAAATAGTTTTTAATTTTAATTTTTCAAAATTAATTTTTTTATTAAAGATAATAAATAAAATAAAAGGAAGTAATAAAACAATTATATAAAAAGCATTATTTATAATACAAACAAATATTGTATTAAAAAATCCCATTACTTGTTTAGCACCACTTAACATTGAAAGAAAGGAAAAAAAAGAACTATAAAATTCATAATGAACTTCTTGACCTATTACAATTATAATAAAAGGTAGAAGTAGAATTATATTAAGTATTTTATTAATTGTTATATTGTTTGTAAGTCTTGATAAAATAGTAATAATGCATGAAGAAATAATACTTGATGTTAAACAAAATAATATAAATATTAAACTACATTCATGAAATATAAAGATATTAAAGAATATTTGCATTAATAAAATAATTAAAAAATTATAAATAAATGAATCTTTTTTCATTAATTATTCTCCTTATATTTTTCTATTTTTTCATAAACTTCTTTTAAAGAAGTTTCATATTTAGAAGATGTTTTTGGAATATAATATTTAACTCCTACTAAATTACTAGGTAAGTATTCTTGTTTTACAAGTGATGATTTATAATTATGAGGGTATAAATAACCTATATAAGGGCTTCTTAAATAACTTGGTATTTCCCCAACATCTTTTGTTTTTAAATCGTTTATAGCTTTATCAATAGCAAGATATGCTGTATTTGATTTTGGAGATAAACTCATTTCAATAACAATATTAGAAAGAATTATTTGGCATTCAGGAAGTCCAACTCTTTCACTTAAACTAATACATGCTTCAAGTTTAGGACCTAAACTAGGGTTTGCAAGACCAATATCTTCATAACAAATAACAGAAAGTCTTCTAAAAATACTATCAATATCTTCAGATATTATAAGTCTTGCAAGATAGTGTAAAGCAGCATTAACATCACTTCCACGAATTGATTTTTGTAAGGCACTTAAATTATCATAATGATTAGAAGTATCAGCACCACTTACAAATACTTCTTTTGAGTTTATATTTTTAATTGTATCTATAGTTACAATATGATCTTTATTAAAAAAGTATGAAACTTCAAGTAAATTATAAGCATATCTTAAATCATTTTTAGCTAAACTAGCAATGTATTTTAAAGTATTATTATCTATTTTTATATCTTTAATATCATCATATTTACAAGCTTTTTTAAGACCTTTTAAAATATCTTCTTCATTAAGAGGATTAAGTTTAAATATTTGACATCTACTTCTAATCGCGGGATTAATTTTATGATATGGATTTGATGTTGTCATACCAATTAAAGTAATTAAACCACTTTCAAGGCATGGAAGAAGTAAATCTTGTTTATCTTTATTAAGTCTATGTATTTCATCCATGATTAAAATTATTCCATCATACATTTTAGCTTCTTCTACAACTATTTCAAAATCTTTCTTATTACTGTTAACAGCATTTAAAAAACGATATTTAAAGCCTAAATCATTTACAATGGCATTTGCTATACTTGTTTTACCAATACCAGGTTCTCCATATAATATCATTGAGAATATTTTTTTGTTTTTAACCATATTTGAAATAATTTTATCTTTACCAATTAAATGTTCTTGTCCGATAACATCTTTTAAAGATTTTGGAGCTAGTTTAAGTGCAAGTGGTTTTTCCATATTAATCAATTCCTTTCAATATTTATTTTACTATAAATTTGAATTGTTGAAAAGTGTAAAGAAAATTGTTGACGGGGGGATGTTTTATATAATAAAATTATAAAGTAAAGATAGGAAGGAAGTTAAACATATGAAAAAACAAAATATGATCATGAGAATAAGTTTTATACTTTTAATTTTTATGGTAATCGGAGTAAGTTATGCAGCATATAAGTTTAGTGCAGCAGGAACCAAAGAAAATGTAATATCAACAGGAACAATAAGTATGAGTTATAGTCAAAATAGTTTTATAGACTTAAAACATACATATCCAAAAACAGATACTTATGCAATAGCAACAAAAGAAGATAAATCAAGTATGGAATTTAGTGTAAGTATGGAAACAAGTGGAACAAAACAAATAAATTATGCTTTAGCAATAACAAATATAGAAGAAGGAACAACATTAAAAAGTGATAAAGTAAAAATATACTTAGAAAAAGAAGGAAAAGTAGTAAATAATTTTGAAACAAATAAAGGAAAAACAATAGATAGTTTTAAAAATAAATATATTGAAGGATTAATAGATAGTTATGCAATATATCAAGATATCTTAACAACAAGTAATAAAACACATCATTATACCTTAACATCATGGATAGATGAAAGTTATATATTACCAATAAAAAATGAAACAACAACAACAAAACAAACAAATGAAGAAACATATAAATTTAAAGTAAAAGTAGTAGGAGTAGATACACCAATAACAATAAAAGAAAAAGCAGCAAGTTTAGATACAAGTGGAGCAAATGCTCCAGTACTTGCAAGTAATATGATCCCAGTATATTATGATGAAACAAATGATACATGGAAAAAAGCAGATACGAGTAATACAAATAAAAATAATCCTTGGTATAGTTATAATAAAGCAGGAGAATATAAAGGAATGTGGGCTAATGCCGTAACAGTAAAAGATACAAATAGACAAATTTATTTAAATGCAAATCCAGGAACAGAAATACCAATGACAGATATAACAACAATGTGGGTATGGATACCAAGATTTAATGCTGTAGGTAATTATGAAACTTATAATGGAACAAATGATAGACTTAATCCTGGAGCATTTGATATAACATATACAAAGTTAAATGAAACATCACTTGATGCCTTCACCTTTGGAGATAAAGAACTAAGTGGATTTTGGTATGGAAAATTTGAAATTAGTCATACAACTTTAGCATCAAGTACAACTGATGATAATTTAGGATGTACTAATGAAACATGTAGTAATGCTAATGGAATAATAATAAAACCAAATGTAAAAAGTTTACATTATAATAGAGTAAGTAAATTCTTTTATGCAAGTAGAAGCATGGAACAACCTAATAATAGTTTTGGCTTTGTAAGTAGTGAAGTAGATACACATATGAGTAAAAATAATGAATGGATGGCAGTAGCATATCTAACTCAAAGTATCTATGGAAGATGTATAAGTAGTACTAATTGTCCTCAAATGGGAATAAATAATAACAGTAATTATATAACAGGATATGGAGCACCTGCTAAAACTGCTGTTGATACAAATAATGGAGCATATAATACAGCACTTGGAAAAGATGCTTCAACTACAGGTACAATATATGGGGTATATGATATGGCTGGTGGGTCAGAAGAATATATTATGTTAACTGGAGGGAAAATAACTGGTAGTGATGCTGATTCTGGTTTTGAAATATCACCAAATGAAAAATATTATAATATATCTTCATTAGGAGCTTCACAATCTATAGAAGATTTTGTTAAAACTGGAATGTGGTATATAGAAAGTAATAGTACTCATTATTTAGGAAAAACAGGTTGGTTTTACCGTAGTGGAAGTGGGCTTTCTAGTTTATTTGATCCTAGATATATGACATTATTTATATATAATAGGTTTTCATATAATATGCCAAATGGTTATGAGAAAATTAATAATTATAGTTCCCGTTTTGTAATAACCAACGAATAAATATAAAAAATAGAAAGTTTATTTTACTTTCTATTTTTGTTATTCATTTACTTCAATTGCATTAACAGGGCAACTTTCACTTGCGTCTTTTACTTCTTCTTCTAAATTTTCAGGAACAACTTCAACAATTACTTCAGCAACTCCTTCATCATTTATTTCAAAGACATCTGGAACTAAAGCTTGACATGCTCCGCATCCAATACACATATTTTTAACTTTTGCTTTCATAAAACATCCTCCTAATAAAATTATATACTAAAATAAATAAAAAACAATATATTTTATTTTTTTCTTTTATATGGTACAATTATATATAGTAAAGTAGGTGTGAAGTTATGGTAACAAGAATGGAAAGATATAATAATTCTTTAGAAGATGTAAAAATAACTAAAAGAAGTGATAAAAATAAAGATTTATATGAAAAAGTAAAGGTTACAGAAATGAATCCTGAATATATTGATATAAATACTACTAATGTTTATGAAATAGGATCTATAAATGATGTTACAAAAAGAAGATCATCATATCAAAAATTAAGATCACTTGATGATGTATTAGAAAAAGAAAGAACAATTACACCCTTAGAAGAAAAACCATTACCTAAAGAAGAAAGACTATATAATATAGATGATATATTAAAAAAAGCTAAAGAAACTTATAAAGATGAAGAGAAAAAAAGACTTCTTAATACAGAATATAATATATTAACTAAACTTGATTTAGATAAAGTAACAAGTAATGATGGTTTTAATAAAGATCATTATAAAAAAATGGTTGATGATTTGTATAGTGAAAAAGAAATAAAACAAGATGATGGAAAAGAATTATTTGCAGATTTAATGGAAGATGAAAATAAAGAAATTAAAAAAGAAGAAATAAAACCTGAAGAAATAAAAGAAGAAAAAATAAAAGAACCTGATAAAGAACTTGTAAAGGAAAACATAGAATCTGAAAAAGAAGAAGATAAAGAAGAAGTAAAAGAAACAACAGGAGATTTTGTAACAAAAATAGAAGTTACAAAAGAAATGAAAGTAAATGAAGATGAAGATGATGAAGAAGAATTTATTGAAAAAAGAAGTCCTTTATTAACAATTATAATAATTTTAGTAGTTCTTCTTTTACTGGCAGCAGGATATTTATTATTAAAACACTTTGGTATAATCTAAGTGTTTTTTCATATAATCTAATATGAATAATAGAATGATTTTAAAAAATAATAGTAAAAATTATTATAATATTAAAAGGAATAATAAAATATTTAAACTTATTATTATTTTTTTAATTATAATAACAATATCTTATATAGCTAAATTAATAATAAATAATATATCTAATTATTTTTTAAAAAACTCTATTGCAGAAGTAGAACAAATAACATCTGCTTTAATTAATTATTCTGTTACTGATGATATGTTAACAGATTTAGAATTAGATAATTTATATAGAATCACTAAAAATAGTGATAATGAAGTAGAAATGATTGATTATAATCCTGTAGCAGTAAATAAATTTCTTAATAAAGTAACAAATTCTATTCAAGATGGATTATTTAAAATGGAAAAAGGCGATTTAACAATAATAGGTAAGGGCTTTAATGATGATGGAACAATATTTTATATTCCTTTTGGTTCTATTACATCAAATCCTATATTTAATAATTTAGGGCCTAAAATACCTGTTAGAATTAAAACAATAGGATCTATTTTATCTAATGTTGATGTTAAAATAAAAGAATATGGTATAAATAATTGTTTAATAGAAATGAATTTAGTAATAGAAATAAAACAACAAATAATGTTACCTCTTATTAGTAAGAAAATAAAAATTATTAATGATATTCCTATTTCATATAAAGTAATAAATGGTAAAATACCTGAATATTATAGTGGTTCATTATCTAAAGGTTCTAATATTTATAGTATTCCTATTGAATAAAATATTAATTTTTGATATATTAAAAACAAGGAAGGTAATGTATTATGAAGATAAAAATAAATGGTATAGAATATATAGTAGAAAAAGATAATGATAAAATAATAGATATAGATTTATTAGAAGAAATGGTTACTGATTATTTTAATAATTATGATTATATTTTTGGAGATATTGCTTATGATAAATTAAGATTAAAAGGATTTTATGATAGTAATAATAAATTAAAAAATAAAATAAATGATATTAAATTATTAGATAATTATATAAAAGATTATTGTGCTTATGGGTGTAAATGGTTTTTAATAAAAAAAGTTAAATAAAAAAAGCAAAACTTTGCTTTTTTTATTTTATATAAATTAATTTATCATATTCAACTTTTTTATCTAAAAAACCTGCTTCAATTACAATATTTTGTAAATGATCAAAACTTTCTTTAGTAAAGGTTGTTGTTGTAGGCCAAGTATCGTTTTTCTTATATCTATCTATTGCACTAGTTAAATCATTAAGTGAAGTATCGGGAAAGAATTTTAATACATTTTCTGCAATTGTTTTAGAATCATTTTCGTGGACATAATTAAGTCCTTTTAAAATGGCATTAGTAAAGCCTTTTATAATTTCTTTATTATTTTCAATATAACTTGTACGAGCATTAAATGCTGTATAAGGTACAACTCCACCAACAGTTCCTAAACTTTCTACAATGTAACCATAACCTTCGTTAACTATTTTTGTAGCTTGTGGTTCAAATAATGCAACAAAATCTCCGTTTCCTCCAATAAAAGAACTTGCCATTGAGTTAAATGCTATTGAAGTATCAATCGTTAAATCTTTTTTAGGATCAATATTATTTTGTTTTAAAGCATATTCTAAAGTCATTTCAGGCATACCGCCAAGACGACCTCCAATTATTTTTTTGCCTTTTAAATCATTTAAAGTAAAATTATTTATTTTTTCTCTTGCTACAATAAAAGAACCATCTTTTTGTGTAACCTGCGCAAATGTTTTAATATAATCTTTTTCACCACTGTTATATATGTATATTGTAGCTTCACTTCCTGATAAACCTATTTGGGCATCATTTGATAATACAGCAGCCATAACATTATCAGCTCCAGGTGTTAATAAAAGTTCTATTTCAATATTTTCTTCTTCAAAATATCCATTTGCTATTGCACTATAAAATGGAGAATAGAACAAACTATGAGTAACTTCAGCAACAGTTATTTTATTTAAAGAAGAAGTTTTTTGTTTATTACTTTCAATAAAATATAAACAAGCAAAAAATAATATAATACAAATACTAACTATTAAAGTTAAATGTTTTTTCATGAAATTTTCCTCCTAAGTCATTATATGAAATTTAAGAAATATTGTTCTTTTTAAATTTAGACTATTGCTATATTTGGACTTTTATTAAACTTCATAAAATATTATGAAAGGAGATAACATGAGCAATTGTATAAATAATAATGATTCAAAAAAGCCAATTGTTATATGTGGAGCAAGAGGACCTCGTGGAGCAAGAGGGCCTATTGGACCACCAGGTCCTGCAGGAGTTAATATAATTCGTGCAGCTTATATGGTAACATATAACGATGATACAAGTGCAGATGGTATTGCGGTAGAATCTCTTGGAAGATTACCAATTGATAGAATGGAACTTGATCCAACAAACTTAATAACATTAGATACAAATGAAGAAACAATTAAATTTAATACAGCAGGGCATTATAAAATAGAATTTAAAATATCAGCTTATCCATCTGTTAATGGAGTGGATTTTGATCCTACAACAGATATTGTTTCAGTAGGATTTAGACAATTAGATACTGATAATGTTTATGTAGGAACAGGAGAATGGGTATTTAATGGGGAAGCAGTTGAATTATCTGCGACAGGAATAATAGTAGTTACTGATACTAATGCTTTATATGAACTTGTTAATTTAGGTCCATCTACGATATATTTAAATACACCTAGTATCAAAGATATTAAATCAAAGTCTTATTTTAGTAATTCACTTGTTACATTAGTAATAACTTATTTAGGAATTTAAGAAATAAAATAAAAATATTAGTAAGAAATTTTACTAATGTTTTTTTTATTATAATAATATGGTATACTTATATTATAATAAAAAACATCAAAATTCTAGAAGATGGATCAGTTATAAAAATAAATTAGGAGAGTAATTATGAATGAAAATATTATAAATAATGTTACGAGGTTAAAAACTGCCCTTCATTATGAAATAAAAAAATATAATGAAATGGAAAATGAAATAGATTTAATTTCAAATAATATTTCTTGTATAATGGATATAATAAAAAACTTAAAAACTTCTTCATATCAAGAATTATATGATTATACTTCAATTATTTATTTAGTTCTTAATATTATATATGAAGAAAACACATCAAAGATTATCTATAATAGAGTATATAAAATAGCATATAATCTTATAAATGCTAAAAAGAATAATCTTGATGAATTAGAAATAAAATATAAATTAGAGTTAGAAAAAATAATAAATTATTTTGAAAATGAATTAGTAGAATTATCATCAAAACAAAGTGATTTAATTAATACTTTAAAAATTAGTAGAAAAAATGAATATATAAATTTATTAAGAAAGATAAAATATAGAGAGTATATAACAAAACAAGATTTTATATTAATCGAACAATTTTTAGAAAATAAAAGTGTTCCTGAAAAAGATCAAATATTAATATTTAATCAAATAGAATTTAATAATTTTATAGTAAAAAAAGATAATGGAAATATTTCAAAAAATAGTTTCTTTGATTATAATACAATACCTTTTATGTTAAATTTAGGGTTTGAAAAATTTGATATAACATATATAAGTGATAAAGGTACAAGAAATAGGGTAGAACAAGAAAGTAAGAATATTATAAATATTTTAGAAAGTGATATAGATATTAATTCATTTTTGGAATATCTACCTACAATTGAAAGTGATGAATATTCTTATGAAGAAGTATTATGTATCTTACAAATAGTTATAAATCATTTTCAAGTTGAATTGTTAGAAACAGTTAATTTGATTAGTGATAAAGATAATTTTAAAAATTATCGAAATTTAATTAAACAAGAATTTAATAATTATTTAAATATTGTAACAGTTTTACAACAATATTATAATGATGAAGAGAAAAAATATAATGATAAGTTTGATAAAATAGATGAAAAAGAAGAAAAAAATCATATATTTTATGCTTTTAGAAATGAAGATAAATCTTATTTAGAATATGATTTAGAAAGCCTTAATCCTCATTATTTAGAAAAAGTAAATCGTTTAATTAATAGATTTAAATTAGGAGAACTTTCAAGAGGAGAAGTAAAAGGTTTAAAATCAAATAATATATTAAAAAAACAACTTGAATTAAGAGATGATCAAGTAAGAGTAATATTTTATCCTTTAACTGATAATAACTATATAATCGTAGGAGTTTTAACAAAGAAAAAAGATAATGATAATGATGGTTATTCTAAAATGGCTTTTAGAAATAAAGAAATAGATATATCAACAGAAGAAAAGTATATTAAAGAACAAGAAAGAAGTAAAGAAGTAGAAGAAAGATATACAAAATTTATTGAAGATAAAAAAAGAAAAGGTACTTCAAGGTAAAATAAAGACAAGTTTTAATATTTGTCTTTTTTTCGACAAAAAACTTATCTTTTCTATGATTTAATTTTAATGAAAGAGGTTAAATATGTTAGATATAGATATGAGATTTAAACAAGGTATTCTTTTTATAAGATTAAATGGTATCTTAAATGGAGATACATGTATGAAATTAGAAGAAAGTATTTCTACTTTAATCGAAGATAATGGAATAAAATATGTTTTATTTAATTTAAATAATTTAGATTATATTGATAAATATGGAATTAATTTAATATTAAAAAATTATATTAATATAACAAATAACAATGGTAATTTAATAATATGTGGTATTGAAAAGTTATTTACTTATACAAGTAATATAACAAATAATTTATATCAAGTTCATGATGAAGATAAAGTATTTGAACTTATAAATATATGAAAGGAAATTTTATGGAAGATATAATATTAAAATATGAAAAACTTATTTGGTCTATTGTTAATAAATATAAATCTTATTTTGATAAAGATGATTTATTTCAAGTAGGGGTAATTGGTCTTATTAATGCTTATAAAAATTATGATAAGAAACAAAATACTAAATTTTCTAGTTATGCTTATTTTTATATATTTGGAGAAATAAAAAAATATATTAGTGAAAGTTATCTTTTTAAAGTTAGTAAAGAACTTATTAAAATAAATACTTTAGTAGAAAAAGCAAAAGTATTATTATCTCAAAAGTTACAAAGAGAACCTAGTTATTTTGAAATAGCTTTATATTTAGAAATTGATGAAGAAAAAATACTTGAGGCTAAAGAAGCAACATCTTTAGTGGAAAGTTTAGATTATAAAGAAGAAGATGAATTTTCATTATATGAAAATATTAATACTTCATATAATGAAAAGATGACAAGTCCTGAAATACTAGATTTAAAAGAAGGTATTGAAAGTTTAGATGATTTTTCGAAAGAACTTATTAATAATAGATATAATTTAGATAAAACACAAAGTGAAACAGCAAAAAGTATGAATGTTACACAGGTAATGGTATCAAGAAAAGAAAAAGAAATATTACAAAGATTAAGAACTAGACTTTCTTAATCTTTTACTTTATAATAAATAATGTTAAATATTTAGTAATGGAGTGATATTATGTTAAAAACAGTTAATTTAGGTCTTAGATTTAATACAAGAACGCTTTTTAGTGATGTTAATCTTGAATTTAAAGATGATAATTGTTATGGAATAATTGGTGCTAATGGCGCAGGAAAAAGTACTTTTTTAAAACTATTAAGTGGTGAAATAGATTCTACTAGTGGGGAAGTAATTTTAGGTAAAAATGAAAGATTATCTGTTTTAAAACAAAATCATAATGAATTTAATGACTTAACTGTTTTAGAAACAGTAATTATGGGTAATTCTAAATTATATAAAATAATGAAAGAAAAAGATGCTTTATATAGTAAAGAAGATTTTACAATGGAAGATGGAATGAAAGTAGCAGAACTAGAAGAAGAATTTGGAAGATTAAATGGATATCAAGCTGAAAGTGATGCTGCAGTACTTCTTTTAGGTTTGGGAATAAAAGAAGACTTACTTTATAAAAAAATGGGAGAGTTAAAAGAAAGTATTAAAGTAAAAGTTTTACTTGCAAGCGCTTTATTTGGTGAACCAGATATTTTACTTCTTGATGAACCTACAAATGGTCTTGATGCTAAAAGTATTATGTGGTTAGAAGAGTTTTTAATAAACTTTAAAAATACTGTTTTAGTAGTATCACATGATAGACATTTTTTAAATAAAGTTTGTACGCATATGTTAGATATAGATTATGAAAAAATAACTCTTTTTGTAGGTAATTATGATTTTTGGTATCAATCTAGTAATTTAATAAAAGAACAATTAAAACAGGAAAATAAGAAAAAAGAAGAAAAAATAAAAGAACTTGAAGATTTTATTAGAAGATTTAGTGCTAATGCTTCTAAATCTAAACAAGCTACTTCAAGAAAAAAATCATTAGAAAAAATAAAATTAGAAGATATAAAACCTTCAAGTAGAAAGTATCCTTATATTAATTTTGAAATAGAAAAAGAGCTTGGTAAAGAAGTTGTTTATTTAGATAATATAAGTTATTTTGAAGATGATAAACCTATTATAAAAGATTTAACTTTAACAATAAGACCATTTGATAAAATAGCATTAATTGGTAATAATTCTAAAGCTAATAGTATTTTACTTGATATAATAAGTGGTAAAAAACTTCCTACAAAAGGAAAAGTATCTTATGGTTCAACAGTTAAATTATCTTATTTTGAAAAAAATAATGATTATTATTTTAATGAAGATATAAGTTTATATGAATGGTTAAGAAATTTCTCTTCAAATAAAGAAGAAACCTTTGTAAGAGGATTTTTAGGAAGAATGTTATTTTCTGGTGATGAAAGTTTAAAAAGTGTTAAAGTTTTATCAGGAGGAGAAAAAGTAAGAAGTATGTTATCTAAAATAATGATGGAAAAACCTAATGTTTTACTTCTTGATGAACCAACAAATCATTTAGATATCGAAAGTATAACTTCTCTTGATGAAGGTATGAAGAAGTTTAAAGGAACAATTGTATTTACAACATACGATCAAGAATTAATTGAAAGTGTAAGTAATAGACTTATTGAAATAAAAAAAGATGGAAGTCATATGGATAGACAAATTACTTATCAAGAATATACTTTAAAATATGGAATAGAGGAAGAATAAATGTTAAGTAAAATGAAAAAATATAGTATGAAATAAATTTTAAAACCAATTATTTGACAATTACACTGAAAAATGATATAATTTCAGTGTAATTGTCAAAGGAGATTAATATGAAAAAAGAAAATAAAATTCATTATAAAATTGATAGTGATGTTCTTAAAAATTATGTAGAAGCCATTAATTCAATAAAAAAACCTATGAGTCAAATTAAGATTCAGCTTAATAAACCAGCAAAGGAAGTACAAGAAGAACTAAAAAGTATTAATATTATGTCTAATGTAATAGAAAAACTATTGATAAAATATCCTAACGAACAAGCAAAAATATTTATAGATACTATAAGTCAAATAATGAATACTAATAATGGAATGATTTCTACAAGAATGATAGAGCCATTAAATATAAATAGGCAATATCTTTTAATTATGGAAAATAATAATGATATTGAAAAAGTTTCAAGAGGTATTTATCTTTCACCAAGTGTTTTTGAAGATAGTTATTTTTCCTTTCAACAAAAATATAAAAAAGCTATTTTTTCCCATATGAACGCTCTATATTTTTATGGAATGACCGAGGAGTTCCCATATAACTATACAGTAACAGTTCCTCAAAGATATCATGCTAATACTGTAAATGAAAAATGTAATGTTTTTTATGTGTCTGATGATATATATGAAATGGGTGCTGTTGATGTTCTAACTCCAAGTGGAAATAAAGTTAGAACATATGACAAAGAAAGATGTATTTGTGATATCATAAGATCAAAAGGTAGAATGGATCCTGAACAAGTAAAAAAATCTATTAAACAGTATATTCAAAGTAAAGACAAAAATATAAAAAAGCTATCTGATTATGCAAAGAAAATGGGAATAAGTGAAAAAGTAATGGAAGTAATAGGTACATATTATGAGTAATTCTGCCCAAGCAGTAAAGGATAAACTTAAAAATATTTCTAAAGACAAAAATGTAGATTTTAACTCTGTTATGAGGTTTTATATGTATGATAGATTTATTGAACGTTTATCGAAAAGTAAATATAAAGATAATTTTATATTAAAAGGTGGCTTTTATTTGAGTAAATTATTTGGATTAGATAATAGAAGTACTATGGATATTGATACTGCAATAAGAAAAACAAAGTTTACTGAAGATAATGTTATTAAAATGATAACAGAAATCATTAATATAGATATAAATGATAATGTAAAATTTGAAATTGAAAAAAGAGAATTTATTCGTGATGAAGATGAGTATGGTGGATTAAGAATTACAATAAATTTTATGTTAGAAAATATGAAAGACAGTTTTCACATTGATATAGCTACTGGTGATCCAATACATCCAGGTCCAGATGATTATAAATATGAATCGCTAATAGGAAATGAAGTATATAAGGTATGGTCATATAATTTGGAAACAGTACTTGCTGAAAAAATAGAAACTATACTAGGTAAGTTAGAAATAAGCAGTAGAACGAAAGATTATTATGATATTTATTTAATTCATAAGTTTAAATTTAATAAAATAAATAAAACTAAATTTAGGGGTGCGGTAGAAAAAACTTTTAAAAAAAGAAATTTTAATACAGACCTAATTACAAGTTTAAAAGTAGTTAAGGATAGTAAGATATTAAAAGATAAATGGACAAGTTATTCTAGAAAAAATAGTTATGCTAAAAATATCGAATTTGATGAAACTATAAAATGCTTAGAAGATTTTATAGAAATATTAATACCGGTAGCAGTTTAGAAGGTTTGATTGGTATAGAAATTATCAAGAATATACTTTAAAATATGGAATAGAAGAAGAATAATTTTTTCTTTTCTTTTATATTATAATATTGTATAATGATATTATCACAATGATAAAGGAGTTTTCTTATGGGTATAAAAATAATATTTTTATTATTTATCTTTTATTCTTTTTTAGGATGGTTAATGGAAGTAACATGTAAATTAATTCAATATAAAAGATTTATTAACAGAGGTTTTTTAATGGGACCAATATGTCCTATATACGGACATGGTGCAATAATAATGCTTATTTTATTAAAAGATTTTGCAAGTAATCCATTTATTCTTTTTGTAATGTCAATGCTTGTATGTACTACCCTTGAATATTTAACAAGTTATTTTATGGAAAAATTGTTTTCTGCTAGATGGTGGGATTATAGTAATAAAAAGTTTAATATAAATGGTAGAGTATGTTTAAGAAATACACTTTGTTTTGGAATATTAGCTATTGTTCTTGTATATTTTTTAAATCCATTTATTCTTACTTATATAGAAAAGATAACAGAACCATTTTTAAGTATATTATTTTATACTTTACTCGTGGTATATATAATAGATAATATAATATCTTATAGTATTATTAATAACTTTAGCTCAACTGTTAATAAATCTAATTACGATAATACAGAAGAAGTTACTAAATATGTAAAAGATGTATTTTTAAAAAAGAATTATTTATCTAAAAGACTTATATATGCTTATCCTAATTTTCAAACTAGAGTAAGAAGAAAACTAGCTAAGATAAAAGAAGCACTTGGTGAATAAATGTCAAATATAAGTGTTAAGTATTTGACATTTTAATTTGGAATAAATAAATATTTATGATAAAATAATTATGATGAGGGTGATTTAAATGACTAAGAAATATGATGAAAGTAGTATTAAAATACTTGAAGGACTTGAAGCAGTAAGAAAAAGACCTGGTATGTATATAGGATCTACTGATAAAAGAGGACTTCATCATTTAGTATGGGAAATAGTAGATAACTCAATAGATGAAGTAATAAATGGTTATGGAAATTATATAAAAATAGTTTTACATGAGGATAAAAGTATTTCTGTAGAAGATCATGGACGTGGGGTTCCAACGGGAATGCATGCAAGTGGTAAACCAACACCAGAAGTTATTTATACAGTGTTACATGCTGGTGGTAAGTTTGAAACAGATGGTTATAAAGTATCTGGAGGACTTCATGGTGTAGGGGGTTCTGTTGTTAATGCTTTATCAAAATGGATGGAAGTAACTATTAAAAGAGATGGTTATGAATATTATATAAGATTTGAAGATGGTGGAAAAGTTAAAGTTCCATTAAAAAAACTTGGAACAACTTCAAAAACAGGAACAACAGTTAGATTTTTACCAGATGATACTATTTTTTCAAGTATTAACTTTTCATATACAACTATTGCCGAAAGAATGCAAGAAAGTGCCTTTTTAATAAAAGGGTTAACAATTGATGTAGTAGATTTAGTAGATAAAAAAGAATGCTCTTTTCATTATGATGATGGTTTAGTATCATTTGTTGAAATGATTAATGAAAATAAAACACCATTAAATAAAGTGTTTAGTTTTACAGGAACAAAACAAAATATTGAAGTTGACATTGCACTTCAATATACAGATAGTTATAATGAAAACATTGTATCTTTTGTAAATAATGTTAAAACAATTGATGGAGGAAGTCATGAAGTAGGATTTAGAACTGCTATTACAAAAGTATTTAATGATTATGCTAAAAAAAATGGTTATCTAAAAGGAAAAGATACTTCTTTTGATGGAAGTGATGTTAGGGAAGGCTTAACTGCTATTATATCTTTAAAAATACCAGAAAATCTTTTACAATTTGAAGGACAAACTAAATCAAAATTAGGTACTCCTCAAGCAAGAACAGTTGTTGAAAGTATTGTTACAGAAAAAATGACTTTCTTTCTTGAAGAAAATAAAAAAGTAGCAGAAGATATAATTGATAAATCTTTAAAAAGTAAATTAGCAAGAGAAGCAGCAAGAAAAGCAAGAGAAGAAGTAAGAAAAGGAAAAACAAAGAAAAAAGAACAATTATTAAGTGATAAGTTAACACCTGCAAGTGGTAAAGATAAAACAAAAAATGAATTATTTTTAGTCGAAGGAGATTCAGCAGGTGGTAGTGCTAAAGGTGGAAGAGATAGAAAATTTCAAGCAATATTACCACTTCGTGGAAAAGTTCTTAATACAGAAAAAGCTAAATTAGATGATATCTTTAAAAATGAAGAAATAAACACAATGATTTACACAATTGGGGCAGGTTATGGAAGTAACTTTATCGAAGAAGATATGCAATATGATAAAATAATAATAATGACCGATGCTGATGATGATGGAGCACATATTCAATGTTTACTTTTAACATTCTTTTATAAATACATGAGACCTTTAATAGAAAAAGGACATTTATATATTGCAATGCCTCCTTTATTTAAAATAACTTCAGGAAAAGAAACAAAATATGCATATACAACAGATGAATTAAAGGACATGACTAAATCTTTAAATAAATATGAAATTCAAAGATATAAAGGATTAGGTGAAATGAATGCTGTTCAACTTTGGGAAACAACAATGGATCCTAAAACAAGAACGCTTATAAGAGTAACAATTGAAGATGCTGCTTTAGCAGAAAAACGTGTTAATGTTCTAATGGGAGATAAAGTAGAACCTAGAAAAGAATGGATTGAAGAAAATGTAGAGTTTTCTATGGAAGATGATTATAAGATAAATTAAAAAAAATATTTACTTTAAGTAAGTATTTTTTTTATTAATAAAAGTAAAAGTTTATGGTTTTATTGTTAAAATTTATAAAAAATATTGACAACCTGGGGGGGGTGTTTTATATAATTA
>ERZ827423.313-NODE-313-length-65079-cov-33.377568_pt1 | contig 65079 bp, 69 predicted proteins | sample MGYA00519775_ERZ827423 | MGnify/ENA primary metagenome ERZ827423 (study PRJEB31778, sample SAMEA3449296) | human gut metagenome | biome: human gut; feature: human-associated habitat; material: faeces | place: United Kingdom | collected 2010/2012 ... | reverse complement strand
TATTCTTCTTCGCCAAGCTGGGCACCGCCTACTTCGAGTACAGAAAATCCGGCCAGTTCGAGTGGGCGGCTCCCGCCATCCTGTTTGCCTGTCTCGTGTTTACCCTCACTGCGCCCATGTATCTCTGGAGCATCATTGGAATCTAAGGAGGGTATATGAACTTTTTCGAACAGGAGCTTCACAAGATCGTTGCCCCAAAGTATCCGGACGCCACCTATGTAGGCCGGGCCTGCTATGTGCGTCTCGATGAGTTGAATCGGGCAAAGATCCAGTTCGTCACGGGGATCGTCGCAAATCAATACCATGCCCTTCGCGTTTCCATTCTGAATCGGAACGAAGGCCAGGTGGATGTGCTGCTTCTGAATCTTTCCGACATCCTCGGGAAAAAGCAAACCGGCAACCCAAACTTCCGAAATGGGATCAATCCCTACATCTGGGATGACTACGGGAAAGCGGATTGGTATGTCTACCATCCCAACAGCCAGGACTACCAGCAGCTCACGGATGCGGTATCGGATTATCTGGAGGTGTTTCAGGAGCAGAGCCAGACCGCTGACCCTCAGTGGCAGCAGACCATGTAAAGAACTGACCCAGGGGCCGTACCAGCTGTACGGCCCCTGGCCTTTTATCCCAAGCAGTTGGTGCGGCCTCACACCGAAAAGAGGTGAACGAACCATTGTTTATTTGGGATTTTGTTGCCGACACCATCCTCGGTCAGATCGTGGATTGGATCTACGGCCAGGTCATGGGCTTTCTCGGAAACTTTTTCGCCGAGATGGGCAACATGGGCGTCGAGTTGTTCGAGCTGAGCTGGGTGCAGAGCATCGTGCTGTTTTTCTCCTATCTGGCCTGGGCGCTCTATGTGACCGGCCTCGTGGTGGCCTGCTTTGAGTGCGGCATCGAGTATTCCTCCGGCAGAGGGAACCTCAAAGAAACTGCTCTGTGCGCCATCAAAGGCTTTATGGCGGTGAGCCTGTTTACGGTTGTACCGGTTCGGCTCTATGAGCTTTCCGTCACATTGCAGGCAAGCCTCACCGCAGGAATCACAGGATATGGCACCTCCATTGGTGAGGCGGCGACCGAGATTGTGGATTCACTCAGCGGCATTGATTCGCTGACTGGAATGACCACCGGCTCATACTTCGGCTTTGCTTCCATCACCAGCCCAATCATGCTTTTATTCTGCATCATTCTGATGGCCTACGCCGTGATAAAGGTCTTCTTCGCAAACCTAAAGCGCGGCGGCATTCTGCTCATTCAAATTGCAGTGGGCAGTCTCTATATGTTCAGCGTCCCACGCGGTTATACGGATGGTTTCATCCAATGGGGCAAGCAGATCATCGGATTGTGCCTGACCGCTTTCCTGCAATCCACCATTCTCATCGCCGGTCTCATGGTATTCAAGGACCATGCGCTGCTTGGCCTCGGCCTGATGCTGTCCGCCGGCGAGATCCCCCGTATTGCCGGCGCCTTTGGTCTGGATACCACCACAAGAGCCAATATCATGTCTGCAGTCTATACCGCTCAGGCTGCGGTCAATACCACAAGGACCGTTGTTCAGGCGGTAGCCAAATGAAGATGCTGACAATGGGCAGCTTGTTTGACGGGATTGGCGGTTTTCCCCTGGCTGCGGTTCACAACGGCATCGTACCTGTGTGGGCAAGTGAGATCGAAACCTTCCCCATCGAGGTGACGCGGCTTCGATTTCCCGATATGATTCATGTGGGCGACATTACAAAGCTTGACGGAGCAAAGCTGCCGCCGGTGGATATCATCTGCGGCGGCTCTCCCTGTCAGGATCTGTCCGTGGCCGGAGCGAGAGCCGGGATCTTCGGTGAACGCTCCGGCCTTTTTATGGAGCAGGTTCGAATCGTAAAGGAGATGAGAGATGCAGATAGACAACGAGGCCGAGCAGCTCTCAATATACGACCTCGATTTATGGTGTGGGAAAATGTGCCCGGAGCCTTCTCCAGCGGAACACCAAAAGGAGAGGATTTCCGGATCGTCCTCGAGGAGATCGTCCGAATTAAAGTCAGTGGTGTTTCAATCCCTCGACCTGACACCGGGCGCTGGGAACCTGCTGGGCGAATTCTATTGGGAGCTGATTTCTCCCTGGCGTGGAGATGCCTTGACGCTCAATACTGGGGTGTCCCCCAGAGAAGAAAAAGAATCTTCCTTGTCGCAGATTTTGCAGGACGATCCGCCGGACAAATACTATTTGACCAGGAAAGCCTGCCTGGGCATCCTGCGCAGAGCCTTTGAACGCGGGAAAGAGCTGCCCCGAAAACTCAATCGTGCGCTGGAGATCCAGTCTGGGGTTGCTCCGCCGGATGGCAGATCCACCCCGCTGGAGGCATACCATATCAACCAGCGTGATGAAGGCATCGATCTGCACGGAGTTTCCGGCGCCCTGATGGCGACAAACAATATGCAGATGCAGACCTTTGTTACCCAGCCGGACGATGCGGAAATCGAAGGGCTCGATGGCTATAACGGTGACCTGACCGGCTCGGTCGCGGCCACCCTTGGCGTGAACTGCGGGATGTCCACTGGCCGCAACGGCCTTGTCCAGCCGATTGCCTTTGCCGCAAACCAGCGGGATGAGGTCAGAGAGCTGCGTGATGTGGCCGGAGCCTTGGGCGCCCAGCCGGGAATGAAACAGCAGACTTTCATCGCAGAGGGCGTCGTGACCAAGGGCAACGGCGACTGTTTCCTGACGCCGGAACGGCACACATCCCTGAGTACAGGCGGTGGCCAAGCCGGGCAAGGGTATCCATGTGTCCTGACCGCCGGCTTTTCTGCCGGGGCCGGAGCCTCTGCCGGAAGCATCGGCTACGGTGAGGAGCTTGCTCCCACATTGAAAGGCAGTGCCAGCGGAAACTGTATGCCGTCCGTTTTATGTTTGAACGACCAAGGCGGCAGCGTGATGGAGTGCAGCCTGGACATCGCAGGAACGCTTCGCGCCCAGGAGCATGGATACCAGCCGCTGGTGTATGAGAACCATGGCATTGATTCCCGCTACACCGGCCCGCACAAGGTGGCGCCCACTATGTCCGCCCGGTACGGCACAGGCGGCAACAATGTCCCGCTGGTCGAGCAGGAGCAGGTATTCTGCATCACCGGAAATGCCATCGACCGAAAGCCCGAAAACGGCGGCAACGGGATCGGCTATCAGGAAGGCATCGCCTATACGCTGACTGCCACTGACCACCATGCCGTGTTCAGCAGACAGCGAGTCGATATTTTCAAGGATGGTGAGGTAACCAGCACCCAAAGCGCACGCCAGCATAAGGATGCCACAGACCTGGTGCTGCAGGGCACAGATCAGCCACGGCTCATCCGCAGGCTGACGCCGTTGGAGTGTGAGAGGCTCCAAGGGTTTCCGGACAGGTGGACTGACATTCCCAACGCCTCGGACTCTTCCCGGTATAAGGCGCTGGGCAACAGCGTGGCCATTCCATGTGTGGACTATGTCCTCCAGGGCATTGCTCTGGTGCTTCTCGCCGGCTGAGCCATGCTTGTTGCTTATGCTTCGTTTGCAGCTTGCTTCTTCGTTGGGTTCTGTGAATAGCTATTTCACTCCGGTCACAGTATGCTTTGCTTACAAAATCAGAGAAAGGAGCCACCCATGGAAGCAAAGAAGAATCTCTGTGGTATGATCCCGGAAAATTTACATGCCAAAGCTATCGAGGAAAAGGAACAGCTTGGCCTCAAAACTCTGGGTGATTATGTGGAGTTGGTACTCAAAGAACGCTTCGAAGGAGGAAAAATCACCATGGCAGCAACCAAGACTCTCGCATTCCAGATCACCGAGGAGCTGGATCAGCGGCTGAAGAATTTCATCGCCGCGGAAAAAAAGCGCGGCAGGAAAATCACACAGAAAGAATTCGTCATCAGCCTTATTGAACAGGCGCTGGCTGAGTACGAGGCACAAAACCAGCCCATAGAGATGACCGAAGAATAAAATGCCGCACCGGCCGCTGGGGAGAGCATCCCCAGCGGCTTGTTTTTGGAGGTGAAATACCCTGTACATCTACCCCGACAATTTGACTGCCAAAGCGATGCTGTGGCTTTGGGAGCTCAGAGATGTAGGCGTCATTGGCGTGGGACTTTTGGTTTCTATCCTGGCGCTGACACAGACCGGAATTTTTATCCCGCTGGTGCTCACGGCGGTCTATGCCTTCCTCAGCATCCGCTTTGACGGAACCAGCATTCTGGATTTCATTCGCTATGCGATTGCCTTCCTGATCACCAAACAGCAATTCTATGAATGGAGAATGTGATATGTTCCATGCCGACACGACCTTTGACAACGAGGAGATCATCGGCTTGCCGGAAGTTGAGGAGCGAGATCTGTCCGCCTCCCTGACGCTCCGGTGGAGCCGGAAGCGCAAGCGGTGGGAGTGCCGCAACGCCTTCTTCTGGCAGGATGCCAAGAGCAAGTGGAGCTGCCGCAGCCAGGACGGCAGATATTACTATGGCTTCCGCAGCCTGCGGGCCCTGCTGAAAAGCTATGTGGGCGGCCTGCTGTGCGAGAAGTCCCACTGCTACAGCGCCAAGAATGCCAGGGCAAAATACTGGTTCAGCCAGAACCCCGGGCGGGTGACCTGCTGTGTCACCATGCGCTGTACCGGCTTTTTCCCGCCCAGCTTTCCCCAAGGAGGAATGAAACTATGAACAGAAAGAAAAAAGAGAATGCCGCTCAATCGACCCGGCAGCTCATGGGGATCGACAGCATCAAGAACTATTGCATCGCCACCCGCATGGGCGACTTGGTCTTTTTCATCATCAAGCCTACCAACATCAGCGTCCTGTCCGATTCCAGCATCAGCGCCAGGATCTACGCCCTGCTGAATGTGGTCAAGGGGCAGGCGGAAATTGAGATGCTGGCCCTCAACTCCAAGGAGTCCTTTGAGCGAAACAAAAACTTCTATCAGGAGCGCATGGGCAGCGAGGAACTTCCTGCCATCCGGCGGCTTCTGGAGCAGGACAGCAAGCATTTGGATCGCATCCAGGTGCTGATGGCTTCCAGCCGGGAGTTTTATATCATCATCCGGCTGCGAAGCGAAAAGGAAACGGATGTGTTCCCGTATCTCAGCCGCATTGAACAGAGCATCAATGACAATGGGTTTACCACCCGCCGCGCCACTGAGCAGGATCTCAAGCGGATGCTGGGCGTTTATTTCGAGCAGAATGTGACTACCGAGAAGTTCGAGGACTACGACGGGGACCGCTGGGTCATCGTGGGCGAGTAAATCAATTCATCATAGGCCGTGGAGGTGTTCCACTCCATGGCCGGGATGCCTCCACGGAGAATAGGAGGCATCCATTTTGGCAAAGAAAGCGAAAAAACCGGTTCCGCAGGGCCGTGAGGAGGCGTCCATCAAATCCTTTTTGGATATGATCGCCCCCTCTGTGGTCAGCTTCATGCCGGATCATTTCATCTGCGGCAACACCTACCGCTGCGTCTGGGCACTCCGCGAATACCCGACCAGCACGGATGAGCAGGCCATCCTCCGCCATCTGGGAGAAAAGGATGGCGTCACCCTCCGCATCTACACCCGGCAGGTCACTCCGGCTGAGGAAAAGCGCATCATTCAGAACGCCGCAAACAAGAACCGCCTGAACAGCTCCAACACCAATGACCTGCAGCAAACGGTCACCGCCGAGAGCAACCTGCAGGATGTGGCCACTCTGGTGGCCACCATGCACCGCAACCGTGAGCCTCTGCTCCACTGCGCCGTGTACATCGAGCTGACCGCATCCGACTACAACAACCTTAAGCTGCTCCAGACCGATGTGCTGACGGAACTGGTGCGGAGCAAGCTGAATGTGGATAAGCTCCTGCTCCGCCAGCAGCAGGGCTTCCGCTGCGTCAATCCCTGCGGCCACAACACATTCGGCATCCAGTTTGAACGGGTGCTGCCTGCCTCCAGCGTGGCGAATCTCTATCCCTTCAACTACTCCGGCAAGCTGGACTCCAAGGGCTTCTACATCGGCAAAGACAAATACGGCAGCAACATTCTGGTGGACTTTGACCAGCGGGACGAGGACAAGACCTCCGCCAACATCCTGATCCTGGGCAACTCCGGCCAGGGCAAGTCCTACCTGATGAAGCTGCTGATCCTGAACCTGTTGGAGTCCGGTAAGTCCATCATATCTCTGGATGCCGAACACGAACAGCAGGAGATGTGCGAGGCGGTGGGCGGCTGCTTTGCAGACCTGATGGCCGGGCAGTATATCATCAATGTGCTGGAACCCAAGTGCTGGGATGACGGCGGAGACCCCAACGCCACCGACGCGCCGGAGGCCTTTCGCAAAAGCACCCTGCTGGCACAGCACATCTCCTTCCTCAAGGACTTTTTCCGGGCCTACAAGGATTTCAGCGACGCACACATCGACACCATCGAGATCATGCTGTCCAAGCTGTATCACAAGTTCGGCATCACCGAGCGCACCAACTTCAGCCGGATGCGCCCGGAGGACTATCCCATCCTCTCCGACCTCTACGATCTCATTGAGGAGGAATTCAAGACCTACGACGCCGACCGTCACCAGCTCTACACCCAAAAGCTTCTGCAAGAGGTGCTGCTGGGGCTGCACTCCATGTGCAAGGGCGCCGACGCCCAGTTCTTCAACGGGCATACCAACATTACCTCCAGCCGCTTCCTGGTGTTCGGCGTCAAGGGAATGCTCAGCGCCGCCAAGAATGTCCGAAACGCCATGCTCTTCAATGTGCTGTCCTTCATGTCCGACAAGCTTCTGACCGTGGGCAATACCGTGGCAGCCCTGGACGAGCTGTATATCTGGCTGTCCAACCCCACCGCCATCGAGTACATCCGAAACTGCCTGAAACGTGTGCGAAAGAAGGAATCGGCGATGCTGCTGGCCAGTCAGAATCTGGAGGACTTCGATCAGGAGGGCGTCCGTGAGATGACCAAACCCCTGTTCAGCATCCCGCCTCACCAGTTTCTGTTCAACGCCGGCTCCATCGACAAGCGGTCCTACATGGATATGCTCCAGCTGGAGGAGTCGGAATACAATCTCATCAGGTTCCCCCAGCGCGGCGTCTGCCTGTACAAGTGCGGCAATGAACGATACCTGCTGGAGGTTCACGCCCCGGCCTACAAGGAAAAACTCTTCGGAACGGCAGGTGGTCGCTGATGGCTGTTTCTGCTGCCGCGGTGGCCAAGGCCGCCGCGATGCTGCTTACCAACGAAAAGACCCGGAAAGGTGTGGGCTGGATTCTGGTGGCAGTCTTTTCGCCGGTCATTCTTTTGGTCGCTCTGCTCTGCGCCATTGGCTCCGGCGGTTCGGAACACAACAACTATTCGGTGGAGGCGTGCTTCTACGGAGCGGAATTCTCCGCCGAAGTCCCGGCAGAGTTTCGATACCACATCGAGGAGATGCGCTCGGCCTTTTCTCTTCTGGATTCGGCGGTGTCCTCTGCCAACGGGCAGATGGACAGCGGCAACAGCCTTGACCCAATCAGAGTCAAGGCTGTTTTTTATGCCCTCTGCTTTGGGGACAACGCCCCGTCCACAAGAGCGGCAAGCAGCTTCGTGGGGTGCTTCTACACCACAGAAACCCGGACACGAACCGTGGAAGTGACCTTGGAGGACGGGACTACAAGTACAGAGGAAGAAGAATACAACGTCGCGGTGCCAGTCTCTCTGTCCCAGGCCTACGTCAACCTGGAAGCCCATCTGGGCAGAGAGATCACGGAAGATGACAAGAGCAACATCGATCACATCTATACCATGATAGCCGGTACCGTGGGAGGCGGCAGCTACAGCGGCGAATATCTCAGAGGGGATGGGAGCAGCATAGAGCTGGACATCTCCGCCTTCACCGATCCAACCACCAAGAACGCCGCAGACCTCGTGAACTACGCCATCTACGCCTGGGAGTCCGGCTGGGGCTATGTCTGGGGAACATACGGCAGTGTTCTGACAGAATCTCTGCTGGACTATAAAATCGAACAGTACCCGGACGGTGTTGGAACCTACGAGACTTTCATCCGTGCCAACTGGCTGGGCGGCCGGACAACAGACTGCGTGGGCCTGATCAAAGGGTACGGCTGGCTCAATCCCGACACCATGACCATCGAGTATGGGACCAACGGGATGCCGGATCTTGGCGCCAACCAGATGTACTATAACGCCTCGGTGTCCGGACCCATTGACACCATGCCGGATACCCCCGGCATCGCTGTCTGGCATGACGGCCATATCGGCGTGTACATCGGTGACGGATATGTCATCGAGGCCATGGGCACCAAGTACGGCGTGGTCAAGACGGAGCTGGAGGGCCGGGGCTGGACCCACTGGCTGCAGATCGAGTATATCAACTACGACTGAGAAAGGAAGTGCCAATGAAGCAAGTGAACCTGACCATCACCTTCGATGAGGAGAAGCTCTCTGCGCTCAAACGCTATATGGGTAAGAAGGAGCTTGACCTGGACCGTGAGATGACGGATGCGCTGGTGAAGCTCTATGAAAAATATGTGCCTGCTCCTGTGCGGGAGTATATCGATGAGAGCGATGCAAGCGCCGCCGCTCCGAGCAAGCCCCGGCGCGGCCCGAGAGCCGCCGCGCCGAAGCCCGACGAGGAACCGGAGGTGAGCCAGTGAACAGCCGCGACATCACACTCTGGATCGACGAGCGGTGGTACGACGCTCTGAGCAAACAACTGAAGGGGGAAACGCTGGAGGAGCATCTGGAGAATATCCTTGATGAAATGTGCAACCAGCTTCCTCAGCGGGAGTACGAGCGCATCAGCCATGAGCTCTGGGCAGAGCAGCAAGCGGAGGAGGAGGCTCGGGAGGCCGCACGGCGCTTCGCCGTCTTTCATGTCACGGAGAACGGCGGCTCCGATTATATTCTGGCCGAGGAAAAACTCGAGCTGCTCTCGACCGCCCGCCGTCTGCGCAGCTACATCCGCAAGCCGCCCGACGAGGCGCCCCACCGCTTTGTCGAAACGCTGCTGCACACCCAGCGAATCTCTCAGGAGGAGTTCAACTCCTATGTGTCGGAGCGGCTGGACAACACCGGCCGGGTGGTGGGTGCCTACGACATCGACCTCGACAGCGGAGATATGGAAGCCGTCAGCATCATGGATGGCTGGAAGCGGTTCAGAATCCGGGATGTGAGCACCGCCGCCTACTTCGCCATGAAGAAAGGCAACGCTGCGCCGGATGAGAGGTGGCGGATCTTCCTGGACCGTCTGGAGGAGAGAACACTCAACCAGGAGCCGGAACCGGCATACCTCACTGGCAGCCGGCGGCTCTGTGCCGAGGACATCTCCTTCGCCGAGGACATTATTCAGAACGACAACCTGCTGGAGTTCTACATGGAAGTATCGTTCAATGCGGATCAAGTGTTCGGAACTGATGTCTGCACCTCCGAGAATGACGACTGGCTGAACATCTATGCCAACTACGATCTGGAGCGTGGCTGCGTCTGCGACACACTGGAAGTGTTCCTGCAGTGTAGCAATGGCGACGAGGAGGCATTCAAGTACCGGCTCAGCGTCGAGGAGCAGACTCTGCTCTTCCCCAAGATGAACACCTACTGTCAGGAGCACTGGGGCCAGAGTCTGGAGGAGTGCAGTGCAGACTATCTGGCGGAGCAGAGCCAGGAACTCCCAGAGATGCAGATGTAGCCCCCGTTGCCCCCTGTGAGCCGCTGTGTGCGGCTTTCAGCGGCCAGCCGACCGTGTACCCCTCCAGAGGGAAACGGGCGGAATTTGGGCCGCTTTCCAAGAGGGCGGGAAGCTGACGAAAGCGAAGCAGGAGAAAGAGCCGGGGACAATGCCGCCCCCGGCTCTCCCACTTCTGCCCGCAGTGCGGGCAGTTTCCGGCTTTTCGCAGCGGGGACAATCCGGCGGGTGGAAAGAGCTGTTGGACCCTATGATGCGGAAAAGCTCCGCTGTGGCAAGGGTTCTCAGCGGGGACTTGACGAAAAAAGGAGTGGTTTTACTGAAGTCCGAAAGCAGAAAAACGAAGAAGGGGTTCTGGATCTCTGAGGATCTGGACGAGAAGGTAGACATCTACCTGCGCCTCGACAACTGCGCCAGCCGGAGCGAATTCGTGGAGAATGCGCTCCGGTTTTACATCGGCTATCTGAACACGAAGAACGCCGGCGGCTTCCTGCCCGAAGCACTCTCCGCCATGCTCACCGGCACCCTGGACAATTTTGCCGGACGCATGGGCTCGCTCCTGTTCAAGCAGGGTGTGGATCTCAATGTGCTGGGGCAGATCATCGCCTACGACACCGATATCGACGAAGGCGAGTACCAGCGTCTGCGGGGACGCGCCATTCGGGATATGAAGCGCACCAACGGGCGCATCTCGTTCAAGGATGCGCTGGACTTCCAGAAGTCGGTGTAACTCATGGCAAAGCTCGTACAGAAAAGCGGCTACATCAAATCCGAAAAGGCCGGCGGGTACATGAAATACATTGCCACCCGCGAAGGTGTGGAGAAGCTGACCGGCAACGGTCCCGTCACCAAGGGACAACAGGAGCTGATCCAAAAGCTCCTGCATGATTTCCCTGATGCCGTGGAGCTGTTCGAGTATGAGGATTACCGCAAGGCGCCTACCCTTGGTACCGCATCAGCTTTCATCACCATGGCGCTGGATGCAAACCTCCACGAAATAAATTCTGAGAGCGGATACCTGTCCTACATTGCCACCCGCCCCCGTGTGGAGCGCCGCGGCACCCACGGCCTGTTCAGCTCCGCAGCCGCAGTCGACCTTGACGCGGCCATGTCCGAGCTGGAAGCTCACGACGGAAATGTGTGGACCATCATCTACTCCCTGCGCCGTGAGGATGCTGCCCGTCTGGGGTACGACAATGCGGACGCATGGCGCGGCCTGCTCATGATGCACGCACAGGATCTGGCCAAGGCCATGAAGATACCGGCTGATCACTTTCGCTGGTATGCGGCCTTCCACAATGAGGGGCATCACCCCCACATCCACATGATGGTCTGGTCAGATGCTCCGAAGGAGGGCTTCCTGACCAGGGAAGGCATTGCGGCCATGCGCTCCAAGCTGACCAACACCATCTTCCGTGATGAGATGCTCCAGATCTACGAGCGGAAGGATGTTGCCTATAAAGAGCTGATCGAAGCGGCGCAGGATACCATGCGGGAGCTGATTCAGAAGATGGAGCATCAGCTCTGCGACAACCCCGTCATCGAGAAGCAGATGCGCCAGCTGGTGCAGGCGCTGGAAACTACCACCGGGAAAAAGCAGTATGGCTATCTGAAGAAACCGCTCAAAGCATTGGTGGATACCATCGTGGACGAGCTGGCCCGGCAGCCGGAAGTGGCGAAATGCTACGAAACCTGGAATCAGATCCGGGATGAGCTGAACGAGTGCTATGGTAGCCGCATACCGCGGGAGCATCTCCCGCTCTCGCAGCAGAAAGAGTTCCGCCGGATCAAAAACGATATTATCCGGGAGGCCGAGAACATCCGCCTCGGCCTCCCGACTTTTGAAGATGAGAAGATGCAAGATGAGCCGGAGCCGGAGGCGGCACATGAGGAGCAGCGATCCAACAGCGTATATGAACAGGCTCGACGCTATCGCGCCGCCAAAACGGTCCTGCAGGATGTCTATGCGCTGGACGAGAAACACGCTGAAGCCGTCCGGGCGCTGGAACAGCTCTGGGCGGAAGGATACACGGTGGCGGCGCATCAGCTGGGAAAGTTCTACCGGGATGACCTTTCCACCATGCGGGATCATGAAAAAGCGGAGCGTTGGTTTCGCTTATCCGCAGAGGCCGGAAATGACTTTTCGGAATACGCGCTCGGGAAGCTTCTGCTCTCTCAAAAGCGCACCGAGGAGGCAGTACGCTGGCTGGACAAGGCCGCCCGGCATGGGAATCCGTTTGCCCAATACCGCCTTGGGAAGCTCTTTCTCACCGGCGAGTCTGTAAAGAAGGATGTGAGAAAAGCTCTGGAGTACCTGACTGCCGCCGCCAGACAAGGAAACCCGTTTGCTCAGTACACACTGGGCAAGCTGTATCTCCTGGGCCGGGATGTGGAACAGGATCGGGAGCAGGCCAGGGATTGGTTCACCCGCTCCGCTGCCCAGGGCAATGCGTATGCTCAATTCTTCCTTGACCGCTTTGACCAGTTCCGAGATCCGTCCGTCATGCTGGCGGCAACCAAGCTGCTCCATCACATGAGCCGGATCTTCCGGGACAATTCCATGCCGCCTCGCAATCCGGCAGGGATTCGCATTGATTCCAAACGGCGCAAGCGGCTGACGGAAAAGCGGATGGCCATGGGCCACAAGGCGGATGATCATGAGGAGCAGGTATCCTATCAGCAGACCATGTAACAGGAGGAGCCTATGTCGACTTACATTCATTTCACGGAAGAACAGAAGCAGCGAGCCGCCTCCGTTGATCTGGAGGAGTTTCTCCGCTGCCGGGGCGAAAAGCTCCTTGCCTCCGGCAGAGAGAAACGGCTGGCCCGTGACCATAGCGTCACCATCCGCGGCAACGAGTGGTACGATCATGCCGAGGAGCGGGGCGGCCACGCCGTCAGCTTCGTGCAGCGGTTTTATCACCTCAGCTATCCGGAGGCGGTGACCATGCTTCTGGGGGGCGAGATGGGAACGGTTTATCCCTCTGCCCAAGAACGGGTGGAGGAGCCGCCGAAACCCTTTGTCCTTCCGCCGGCCAATTCCAATATGCGCCGGGTCTATGCCTATCTGGTCAAGCACCGGAATATCGACCGGAGCGTTGTGGCGCACTTTGCCAGAGAGAAGCTCCTGTATGAGGATGCCGAGTACCACAACGCAGTCTTCGTGGGTACGGATGAAGATGGCATTCCCCGCCATGCTCACAAGCGCAGTGCCAACAGTTACGGCAAAGCCTTCCGGCTCAATGTGGAGGGCTGCGACCCACGCCACAGCTTTCACCATATCGGCAGAGACGAAAGCCTCTATGTGTTTGAGGCTCCCATCGATATGCTTTCCTACATCACGCTCCATCCGGAGGACTGGCAGAGCCACAGCTATGTGGCCTGCTGCGGCACCTCCATTCAGCCGGTTCTGAAGCTGCTGGAGCGGCAGCCGGAGATCAATACCGTCCTGCTCTGCCTCGACAATGACGAGGCTGGCCACCTGGCCAGTCGGCGCATGGAGGAACAGCTGGCAGAGAGGTACACGGTGGAAAGGCTCATTCCCACACACAAGGATTGGAATGATGATCTGACCGCTGAGGAACCGTCCTACGCACAAGTCATGCAGTAAATAACAACAACGCACACCACTTCCTGTTCGCCCGAAGTAGGCCGTAACAAGAGTGATGTGCGCATTCAGAAGTATGGAACCGAGCAGGAAGTGGTGTGCCCTGAAAGGGGTTAACCATGCCACACCAAGTCCTGATTTTGTTGGCCGCTGGCGGGCTGATGTTTCTGGTCATCGGCTGTCTGGCCGCCTTGTCCCACTACTACACCCTGAGCGGGATCAAATCCAAAACGGTCGGCGACGGCCAGCACGGCACCGCAAGATGGGCCACAGCCAAAGAGATCCGGCAGACCTATGCCCATGTCCCCTTCGAGGTGAAGAAATGGCGCAGCGGCCAGAACCTGCCCACGGAGCAGGGGCTGGTGCTGGGGTGCAAGGGAAAGAAAGGCGAACTCACCGCCCTCGTGGACAGCGATGACATCCACTGCCTGATGATCGGCGCTTCCGGCATCGGCAAGACCGCCTATTTTCTCTATCCCAATCTGGAGTACGCCTGCGCCAGCGGCATGAGCTGGCTGGCGCTGGACAGCAAGGGCGACCTCGCCCGCAATTACGGTGCCATTGCCAAGAACTGCTATGGGTATCAGAATGTGGCCGTGATCGACCTACGAAATCCCACCCGCTCAGACGGTAACAATCTGCTGACGCTGGTCAACCGGTATATGGACATTGCCCGGAGTGACCCGAACAATCTTGCAGCCCGGGCCAAGGCCGAGAAATACGCCAAAATCCTGTCCAAGACCATCGTCAATCCAGACGGCGATGACAGCAACCGCGGCCAGAATGCGTTCTTCTACGATGCGGCGGAAGGGCTTCTCGCCTCGGTCATCCTGATGCTGGCCGAGTTCCTGCCGCCCGATAAAGACCACCCCCAGGAGCGCCGCCATATCGTATCCGTATTCAAGCTGGTACAGGATCTTCTGGAGCCCAGCCGGGTCAAAGGCAAGAGCCACTTCCAACTCCTGATGGCAAAACTGCCGCCGGATCACAAGGCGCGGTGGTTTGCCGGCGCCGCCCTCAATAGTGCGGAGCAGGCAATGGCCTCCGTCATGTCCACCGTGCTGTCCCGCTTGAATGCCTTTCTGGACAGCGAGCTGGAGCAGATTCTGTGCTTCGACAGCGCCATTGACGCTGAGAAGTTTGCTTCGGAGAAGTCTGCCATCTTTCTGATCCTGCCGGAAGAAGACACAACCAAGAACTTCATGGCCGGTCTCATGATCCAGAACCTGAGCCGGGAGCTGTTCGCTGTGGCCGATGAGAACGGCGGCAAGCTGAAAAACCGGGTGGTGCTTTTCTGTGACGAATTCGGCACCATGCCCCCGTTTGATATACTGCCCCTTTTCTCCGCTGGACGCTCTCGCCGGTTAACGCTCGTGCCGATCATCCAGTCCTTAGCGCAGCTCGAAAAAAACTACGGGAAAGAGGGCTGCGAGATCATTCAGGACAACTGCCAGGACACCATCTTCGGCGGCTTTGCACCCAACAGCCAGACCGCCGAAGTGCTGTCCAAAGCCCTGGGCAGCCGCACCGTCCTCTCCGGCTCGGTGAGCCGTGGCAAGAACGATCCCAGCCAGAGCCTGCAGATGATGGAGCGCGCCCTGCTGACGCCCGACGAGCTAAAATCCATTCCCAAGGGCAGCTTTATCGTCATGAAAACCGGCACTCATCCCATGCGGACCCGGCTCCAACTCTTCTTAAACTGGGGCATTACCTTCGGGGAGCCGTATGTGGTGCCGGAGAGAGCCAACCGAGCGGTGGCCTATGCCAACCGGGTGGATCTGGATCGGAATCTCCCGCAGCTCAGTGAGCCGGAGGAGATGGACGAAAGCCGCGGCTATGCGGTATCCAGCCGGGGCGGCATCGCCCATGCTCCGGCTCAGGAGAGGGCTGTAAAAAGAGGAAAGCAAATGAAGACATTCGGAGAGGAGGAACGATGAGTTACTTCGGAACAATTTATGCCGACACTGAGCTGCCCTCCAGAGCAATGGCGGTCTATATGTACCTGCGGGACCGCTCGGATGGCGAGGGAAAGTGCTGGCCGGGCATCAAGACCATTGCCTCGGATATGAAGCTGTCCCGTTCCACGGTCAAGCGGGCGCTGCACGATCTGGAGCAGCACGGATATCTGAAAAAGGCTTCCCGCCAAAGACCGAACGGGAGCAGCACCTCCAATCTCTATACTGTGAAATAACGAAAAGTGGTTTGTACCAAAATGTAGTACAAACCACTTTCTAAAATCCAAATTATGAACTTCCCACGCCAAGGGGGAACTGCGCCCGTTTGGTGGACCCAGGGGCGGTTCAACATGGACCTCCCAGAAGGACTCTCTCTAACTGAGATTTAGTACAGAGAAAAGATAAAATGGTACCCATAGAAAGGACAGTACTCTGACAAAAAAGCACGAAAGACAGACCAGAGATTGACAGTGGTACACAGAAAATAGACAGTAGTTTGACAAAAGAGCAAACGCTGTAGACACTGCCTTGACAGAGGTCAAGATCATCGTGCAAAATAGGATAGAGGCTATGGGTGGAAAATGGCTGTTAAATTTGTTCCCAAACGGTATTCGCCTGGAGAAATAGAAGCCCTGAAAAAGAATCCAAATGTGCTGGAGGTGCGGGAAAACCGTTTGCTGCTGACAATAGAGTTCAGACAGCAGGTCTATGAGGCGTGGATACGGAGGCCAGAGCGGTCAACTGTCAGAAGGATGCTGGAGGCAAACGGATTTGATACCCAGCGCCTTGGCCTAAACTTCACAAAGTCAGTGGAATCTGTTTTTAAACGGGGTGGGCGTCCGAAGTTTTCAAAGGCATCGCCGGAAACCCAGGCAAACTGGGCCAAAACAATATATATGCCAACCATGACTGCGGAGGAATTGGTTGAAAGTGGAAAATTTGTTTGGGATGTCAACAGACTGATTTTACATCCGGATTTTGAGGCGGAGCTATACCGAAACTATCCTCAACAGTCCATAGAAGATGGTTTGCTGTCCGTTGGGATATCGCCAGCAGACATGGGTTACCACAAAATATACTGGCTGCAAGAAAAATTTGAACATTCGTCTGGGCAGGACACAAACCGCAGTGCTACAAGGGGCCGTACAGCTTATTATACTGCCGCCACGGTAGAGCAGTATCGTAAACATCCTTATGTCCAAACAGTCACCCGTGAAAAAATAGAGTTGAACAAGGCATTCTTTGAGGCTGCCGCACCTATTGCAGTACTGGCATTCGATGACATCCTCCGTGTGTTTGATATTGACCCGGAGATATTTTCAGTAACGGAGCGGTATCGCATGAGCCGAGTTTTGGCTGCATGGGCCACACCGGCTGACAGAGAGACAATAGACGCCGCTCCCACACGGAAAATCCTCAGAAATAGGATGCGGGCATTGGACAGTATTGTAGAAAAAGGGTTTCTTCAAATTGGAGATATCGTTTCTTCTCTGAATGTTCTGCAGAAGAAATCACTCTGCCTGTGGCTCCGGGATCTTCCGCCAGATCCAGGAAGAAAGTATAGTGTTAGGAAAATACTCTCTCTCATGAAGATTTCTCGCGCGTCATATTATGCCATACTGAAGAATGACGCATATGGACAATCGGTAGTACAGAGAAGCGCACAGGACGAGCAGGATGCTGAACTGATTCGAACCGTTATGGAATACAAGGGGTTTGCCAAAGGCTCAAGGCAGATCTATATGATGATGCCGGCTCTCACAGGAAAGCGTATGGGGCTGAAAAAGATACGCCGTATTATGAAAGCGTACAATCTCACATCGTCGATTCGGAAGGCAGCGCCTTCCAAACGCATGGGTGGGGCAGCTCTGAAAAAGAATGTGAGACCTAATTTGCTGCAGCGCAGATTCCGCCTTTACCGGCCAAATGAAGTACGGCTGACAGACGTTACACATCTTCTCTATGGCGATGGATGCAAGGCATATGGCTCAGCACTGCTCGATCCCGTCACCAGCAAGTTAGTTGCGTTTTTAGTCAGCGAACACAATGACTTGGAACTGGCGCTTGCCACACTGCGCCAATCAGATCTTCATCCATGTGTCAGCGGTGGACTTTATCATTCTGACCAAGGGACAGTTTATCTGTCTGGCGCATTCCAGCAGGAAGTAAGCAAAAGAGGTTACACACAATCGATGTCCAAACGAGGAAATTGCCAGGACAACGCCCCCCAAGAGTCTTTCTTTGGACATTTTAAAGATGAGTGTCCGTATTCGGAATGCAAAGATATCGAGGAGTTGAAAGAACTTGTCGCGCGATATGCAGAGTATTACAATTATGAACGCCGCATGTGGGATAAGGGCCGCATGACGCCAGTCGAGTACGAGCAGTATCTTCTGGCTATGAACGAAGCTGAATTCTCGCTCTACATCGCAAAGGAAGAAGAAAAGTATCAGCAGATGAAAGAAAAAGCTGTCCAACGAGCCATTGAACGGGCAAAAAATTTAGGAGTATGAGAAAGGTGGGCGGATGAGGGAATATGAAACAAAACAGAATGACCAGGCAGCCGCCAGAGGAGATCCAGCCGTTTCTGGATAATCCGTTCCTAAAGGATTTTCGTGGGCGGGATATTATTTACACGAAGGACTTTTATGTTGCCATGTATAAGAAGATCTCCGAGGAGCATATGACCTATGTGGTAGCGTATAACAGCCTTGGGTTTTCCACCGCTGTACTCGGAGAGGACCGCGCGAATTCCGCAGGAAAGCGGGCGATGCAGTTGGGCCGGGAGGGCCGTTTGTTCACCGCAGATCCCTCCAGCTATGATGGCTCTGTACCCAGAGAGGCTATGGGGGCCATGTCCCCTCTGGAAGAACTGGCCTATCTGAAAGCCAGAAATGCCTATTTGGAGGAGCTGGTTGCAGCTCAAAAAAAACTCCGTTCCGCATTGGAGGACACAACTATATCATTGAATCCGAAGGTGTAAGCGCCGACCGTTTCTATATGGTAGATTCCTTTATCCGTAGACAAGCGGATAGAGCGGACGGTCTGTCTATCGTGCAATGCCTTCACATATTTGGAGTGTCCAGATCCGGTTACTATTCGTGGGTCAGGCGTAAAAAAGATATAGACAGCACCTGTGCCGCAAAGAAAGAACAACAGGAGCAATTGAAAGAAAAGTTTAGGAAAATCGTGAGAAAACTTGGATATGTTCCGGGAAAAAGGACCTTTCAGACCCATCTATGGCGCGAGTTCAATATCAGTATCAGTATAAAACGCTGTCGAAAGGTTATGAAAGAAATGAATCTCGTGGCCAACAGACCCAGGAAGGACGCTTATAAAAATCAGGCCACACACAATCACGAATATTCCTCCCCGAAAAACGCGGTGAAACAGAATTTCTCCGTTGGTCCCCGCAGAGTTATTTTGACAGATATCACTTATTTGTATTATGGCCCTGTGCGTACACCGATTTATCTTTGCGCTTTTAAGGATGCTTATACAAAAGAGATCTTGGGGCATTGCGTGTCCTCCCGCATGACAGTCTCGCTTGTCAAGTCCGCCTATGACGTTATGATGGAGAACCATGAACACGAACTGCGAGGTGCTGCATGTGTGATCCATAGCGACCAGGGTTCTCAGTACCTCTCGACCACATTCCAGAGGCTGCTGTCAGATGACGGTTTCCTCCAGTCTGTTTCCGATAGGGGCAATTCTCAGGACAATGCCCCCATGGAATCATTTTTCGGACGGCTGAAATGTGAATTGCTTGACCTCGTGGCGCTATGTCCAGACGCGTCAACTGTAAGCCGGATGATCAGCGGCTATATTGATGCCTATAACCATCAACATTACCAATATGCGCTGGCGGGGCTAACTCCATCTGAATACTACACCTATGTTACCACTGGTATCTACCCGGTGGACAACTACTACGGCATCAAGGCGACAGAACTTATGCCGATCCAGGCGCTGATAGCCGCCCGTCGCCGCGCGGCAGAGGAGAAGGCCAAAAAGTACAGAGAGGCCAGCGCAAAGAAACGGGCTATGGCTCAAGGAAAGAAAAAGGACCCAGAATTCGTCATAGCAAGGGATCAACGCATCTTGCGCCGCGAAATAGCGAAGTGGACCCGCTCCAAAGAACTTGCGCTTCAACAGATATCCCATCTGAGAGAAATTCTTGAACTATCCCAAAAAGCAAGGGCCTACTTGATGACCGCATCAGCTGACCTGATTTTGCAGCTATACAATGGAGAAAACTGGGGAGCCCATCCAGAACTCGCTTATATTTACAAAATGCGTGAACTTTTTTAAGGTACTTTCTCTATTCGCCTTTGTGATACTTATCAATGCGATAGAGTGAACCCAGTAACCCCGTTGCCGCAACAGACTTAGTAAATCTGCAAAAAAAGAACACCCCCCTATTATAAGCACAGCATGGCCGGCATTAATATGGCGGCCATGCTGTGCTTACGCTTTTTTCACCAGTAGCGGTGGTTATTTTGTATCTGTTACTGTCAAAAAATTGTCCTTGACATTGGAACCAGTTTAGAACTATCTCTCACTGCATGCCTATACAGTGTATCACACTGAAATTTGCAATATTCCTTCCACCGTGTAATCCAAACAGTAAGTAATTCTCTATATACGCGACTTTTCCTTTTCGTTTTAAAAGCATATGATTGTGTCTGTCACACCGGTATGCTATACTAAAAAACAAAGTAAGCAATTTGTCACAACAGAAATGCGAGGAATGTTGCTGTGAGAAAAATTTCCTATAAAAGATTGTGGGTTCAGCTTATTGAAAGAGATATAAGCCGACCGACCTTAAAGCGGGATGTGAATCTTTCCTCTGGAACGATGTGCAAGCTCAACAAGGGGGAAGATGTCTCCCTCTCGGTCCTCCTGCGCATTTGCGATTATTTGAACTGCGATATAGGTGACATCTGCGAAGCTGTGCGAGAGGACTAATTCCTTCCATTTTTCGTACAGCTTTTCTGCTTTAATGGGGATTATACTTACACGGAGGTTTTAATATGGCCGATAAAACTACGAGCAATATTGGGTTTGAAAAGCAAATTTGGGATGCCGCCTGTGTGTTGCGGGGGAATATCGATGCTTCTGAGTACAAGTCTGTTGTTCTGGGATTGATTTTTTTAAAATATATCTCGGATCGATTTGAGGCAAAGTATAGGGAACTGGTTGATGAAGGCGATGGATTCGAAGAGGACATCGATGAGTACATCTCGGAAAACATCTTTTTTGTGCCAGAGAATGCCCGCTGGGGTGTCATTGCCAGCTCAGCGCACACACCGGAAATCGGAACAGTAATTGATGAGGCAATGCGCAGTATTGAGAAGGAGAACAAGCGCCTCAAAGATATCCTTCCCAAGAATTTTGCCCGGCCGGAACTGGACAAGCGTCGCTTAGGGGAAGTGGTTGATCTATTCACCAACATTCAGATGATCGAGCATGGGGATAGCAAGGATATCCTGGGGCGCACCTACGAATACTGCTTATCTAAATTTGCCGAGCAGGAAGGTAAGCTGGCCGGGGAGTTTTATACTCCCTCCTGCGTAGTACGTACTCTGGTTGAAGTTTTGCAGCCGTTCAATGGTCGAGTTTACGATCCTTGTTGCGGTTCTGGCGGTATGTTTGTACAGTCCGCAAAGTTTGTAGAGAACCACGGCGGAAACATCAATCGGATTTCCGTTTTTGGTCAGGACTCCAACCCGACCACTTGGAAAATGGCGCAGATGAATCTGGCCATACGAGGAATTGAAGCCGACCTCGGCAAGTTTAATGCGGACACTTTCTTCAATGACTGCCACCCGCAGCTCAAGGCGGATTTCATTATGGCAAATCCGCCCTTCAATCTTTCCGGTTGGGGGCAGGATAAACTTCTGGATGATGTCCGCTGGCAGTATGGCACTCCCCCGGCTGGGAATGCCAACTTTGCATGGTTGCAGCACATGATCTGGCATCTCGCACCTAACGGGCGGATTGGTATGGTGCTTGCGAATGGCTCACTATCTTCTCAGTCTGGCGGTGAGGGCGAGATCCGAAAGAACATCATCAACGCTGACCTTGTGGACTGTATTGTCGCTATGCCGTCCCAGCTCTTCTACACAACACAGATTCCGGTGTCGCTCTGGTTCCTTGCCAAGAACAAAAAGCAAAAGGGCAAGACGCTGTTCATTGACGCACGAAAGCTCGGCACGATGGTCACACGAAAGCTGCGAGAGCTGACCGACGCGGACATCCAGAGGATTGCGGACACCTACAACGCATTTGTTGACGGAACTCTTGAAGATGAAAAGGGCTTCTGTGCTGTTGTGCCCACTCAGGATATTGCCAAGCAGGATTATATACTTACGCCGGGGCGCTATGTGGGCATTGAAGAACAGGAAGATGACGGCGAACCGTTTGAAGAAAAGATGGGCCGCTTGACCTCCGAGCTTTCCGAACTGTTTGCGAAATCCCATGAGCTTGAGGCCGAGATCAAGGAGAGATTGGGGGCGATTGGGTATGAAATCTAAACTTCACATCGGATTCAATTTGCCTCTCAATACACAAGACACCGAAAGCATTACATATGGATGCAGGGCAAATAATCCAGAAATATGTCGCTTCTATATGCTTGATGGAGTATGTGCATTTGTATGTGATGATCAATTATGTAGGCACCCTTCCCGTTCATGGGTGAAGCAGTATGAAAAGCTCAAGGAGGCGGAACATGATTGAATGCAGGACAATAAAAGAGTTGTGTTCAGTCGTTGTCGATTGCCCGCACTCAACACCTACCTGGACAGCAGAAGGTAAAATTGTAGTACGAAACAACAACATAAAAAACGGGAGAATTGATTTTTCCTCTCCCTCCTATACAGATGACGAACATTATCAGCAGCGAATAAAGCGCGCAACCCCTCAAGGTGGAGATATAATCATTACAAGGGAAGCTCCTATGGGTGAGGTCGGTATGATCCCAGAAGGTATCGTTTGCTGTCTGGGGCAACGAATGGTATTGCTCAGAGCAAATCCTGATATATGCGACAACTATTACTTGCTTTATAGTCTCCAATCAAGATATGTTCAACATCAGATTTCTTGGAGTGAAGGGACAGGGACAACCGTGAGCAATCTTCGCATTCCACATCTTGAGCAGTTGAAGATTCCCTATCTCCCCTTGTCGAAGCAGCGGCAAGTATCTTCCGTTTTGCGGTGCTTAGAAGAAAAAATCAAACATAATCGAGTGATAAACGATAATTTATATGAGATGGTCAACGCCTACTACACATCGCTTTTCAAGGAAAGTGATTGCGAGATGACTACCGTTGGCAACTATGCTGAACGCATATACAGCGGAGGGACCCCCATGACATCAAATGCAGCTTATTGGAATGGCACATTTGGATGGTTTTCGTCCGGCGAAACGCGGAATCGTTTTGTGATCTCGACAGAGAAGACCATTACGCAAGCAGGCATTGACAATTCATCTACCAAACTGGCTACAAAATACGATATTGTTATGGCATCTGCCGGTCAAGGTTTCACGAGAGGTCAGATCTCCATGCTCTTAATTGATACTTATGTCAATCAATCCGTAATCGTCATTAAATCTGAGAGGAATATTTTGCCGTATTTGTTTTGGAATCTGGTCAACAGATACGACGAACTTCGTGCAATCTCAGATTCAAGTAGTATTCGAGGCAGCTTAACAACAAAGATGATTGCCGCGTTTGAAATCCCGCTCGCAAATGAGCAATCACTTCAAGCATTTGCTGATTTTGCTTGGTCTGTTATACCTCAAATCGAGAATAACCTTCTTGAAAATGAGCGTTTGACTGCACTGAGAGATTCGCTGTTACCAAAGCTGATGAGCGGCGAGATTGATGTCACCGACATTCAGCTCTAAGCTGCTAAATTATCGTTTACCGCCCTATTAACTCTCATCAGTGGCGAGAGTCATTTCAAAGGAACTGCCACTGTTCATCGTTCTCTTAAATACAAAGGAGAACAACGATGAAAGAACAACTTATCCAAGAGATACAGCGTAAAATGCTGCCGTATCTCAACAATGAACAACTATTGCAGTTGGGTGATGCTTTGACCGAGGCGCTACAAGGCGTGAGCGTAAGTTATGAAGATACCACCCCAAAGCAAGAAGAACGGGATGCCGTTGAAGCGTTCATTACTGCCAAGCGCATTGAGGGCTGTTCCGAGAAAACCTTGAGATATTACCGAAAAACGATTGAATCCATGCTGTCTGCCATCGCTAAGAAGGCCAGTCAGATAACAACGGATGATCTTCGCAAGTACCTGACTACCTACCAGACGCAACGCAGGTCCAGCAAGGTGACGATTGATAACATCCGGCGCATACTGTCCAGCTTCTTTTCATGGCTTGAAGACGAAGACTTCATCTTGAAAAGTCCGGTACGACGGATTCATAAGGTGAAGACAGCGAAGGTGGTCAAAGACACATACACGGACGAGGCGTTGGAGCTGATGCGGGATAACTGCACGAATACAAGGGACTTGGCAATCATTGACCTACTCGCTTCCTCTGGGATGCGTGTTGGAGAGATGGTCATGCTGAACCGTGAAGACATCGACTTCAACGAACGAGAATGTGTTGTGATCGGTAAAGGCAACAAGGAGCGTCTTGTGTACTTCGATGCAAGGACAAAAATACATTTGCAGAACTACCTCAGCGAGCGCACGGATGCGAATCCGGCACTGTTCGTCTCGTTGAAAGCCCCACACGACCGGCTGATGATCGGTGGAGTGGAAACACGGCTTCGGGATCTTGGCAAGCGTTTAAGCTTGACAAAAGTACATCCGCACAAATTCCGACGGACGCTGGCAACCTCAGCCATAGATAAGGGAATGCCCATAGAGCAAGTCCAGCAACTCTTAGGGCATCAGAAGATTGATACGACGATGCACTATGCAATGGTGAAACAACAAAATGTAAAGCTGGCACATAGAAAATACATCGGATAGGGGCGCAAATATGGAGCTTAAAGAATACCGATTTGACGAAGTTACTATTAACTTTGATAAGAAAAGGATTCCGCTTTCTGGCGCACAGCGAAAAAAAAGACAAGGTAATTTTCGCTATTATGGTGCGCAAGGAGTAATTGATCACATTGACGATTTCATCTTCGACGGGACATACCTTCTGATTGCAGAGGATGGAGAAAACTTAAAATCAAAAAAACAAAATATCGCGCAAGTAGTTGAGGGCCAATTCTGGGTAAATAACCATGCCCATATTGTTCAAGGAAACGAGCTGTGTAATACTCGCTATCTTTGTTACTTGTTAAACAGTATGGATTTGTCTGGATATGTTACAGGATCGGCACAACCAAAACTCAGCCAAGCCAACTTGAATGCAGTTACACTGTTCCTTCCATCCATCACAGTTCAAGAGCGGATAGTTGAGAGTTTATACTTGTTTGACAAGAAAATTGCAGTCAATCAGAAGATAAACGATAATTTAGCAGCTTAGAGCTGGATGTCGGAGACATCGATCTCGCCGCTCATAAGCTTGGGTAACAATGCATTGCGCAGGTCGGCAAGTTTTTTTGATTGAGCATCGTTTTCCTGCATGGCTCTATACATAGGTGCAACCAACGATTCAAATTCTTCAAGGACAGATGCCGGAGGAATGACGATTTCCATTGCATTTAGGATGTCTGTTGTCATGCTTGGAACAGCAGAGCCAGCATTCATAGATGCAAGGTCTTTGGCTTTTACAAAGTGATATACAAACTTAGCCACATTGGGCTGTCGCATTTCGGTGTAGAACATAGTATCAACAGACCAGAAAGGCTGATTAACATACATCACATTGTTCAGAGTGCCTTTTCTTGGTATAAGAACTGACTCCTTATCGTATAAAGGGCGCTCAACATGACGCATAATGCCTCCTGAGCCATATACTGGATAAATGCCATCAGCCAGCTTTTTATGGTCTTTGCCATATCGAACGATTACGAAATCAGACAAATGCCCTTGTTTCCATGTTGGTTCAGCATTGTCAACGAACATCGAAGCATAAATGGCTTGCGCTTGCTGCTGTAAATTATCGTTTATCGCACTTGTCGCATTGTGAGCGACCACGCGCTGTCAAAACGCGGTATAATATGATTTGAAAATGGGAGGTATGTGCAATGGATATACAAGAAACAATCAGTCACGCCAGAAAAGAATACAAGGATTATCTGCGTGAGAAGCACCCTGACTGGGCAGAAAGCAGTCTCAGCACCCATGTTTCTGATGCCTTCTACCTGTATCAGAATACCATTGCCCTCTCCTTCTGGAAGTGTTTTGAGAGTGACGAGTCGATGGCAGCGGCAAAGCAGGATATACTCGAATATCTGAAACATGATGTGATGTCGGAACGCGCTGAGGAACGCACAGCCGGTTATTTCAATGATCTCAAGATGCTCAAAGAGTTCCTGGACACCAAAGGCGGTGTGAGGGCCTATGTGGGACCGGAGTACGATTGCGAAGTGACTGTCTACAAATACGCAAAAATGGCCTACGATGGAGCGCTTTCTTCCGATGACGCTGTTGCGGCCATGTGCAAGGAAGTTCCGTTCTTCGGGGAAACATCCCATAAGCTCATGGTCATGCTGTTTGCATCCATGATGGAGGGAACAAGGTACACCCGCCGGGGCAATACAGAAACAACGATTTACTTCATCGTCCATATCGGACAGGACTATGGCAAAGATCGCATGGTCAATGCCTTAAAAGCAACCCACCAAAACATAACCTACTACTACGAGCAGACCGGAAACAAGTCAAACAGCATCCGCCGGGGCTGCACAAAGGTAGCCAAGGACAACAATATTGATATGGATTTCAGCGAGAAGATGTTTGAGGGCATCATCCCGAAGGAATCCTCTGATACTGCCCTCACGGTCGATGACACAGCCGTCCGGTATTGGCTGTATGCTGCTGGCGATGGCTCCGTCAACTGGGAGAACGATTATGCTGAGGGTATTATGGCTATCGGCTGGGATAACATGGGCGATCTCATGCAGTACAGCTCCAAGGAAGAAATGCGAGCGAAGATGCGGGAAGTCTACGGAGGGACAAGCTCGTATAAGAACCAAGTTCACGCCACATGGCAGTTTGCAAATGACATCAAACCCGGCGACATCATCTTCGTCAAAAAAGGAAGAAAAGAAATCATTGGTAGAGGCGTTGTTGAGGGCGAGTATGTATATGATCCCACCCGTGAGCACTACCGTAACACCCGTACTGTCCGCTGGACAGACAAAGGTTTATGGGAGCATTCTGAGCAGTTGGCGATGAAAACCCTGACCGATGTAACGCCTTATACCGATTTTGTGAAGAAGACGCAAAGCCTTTTTGATGGAGAAAGCACAAATGTTGCTATCCAAGACGAGGATGAAGAGGAACGGACATACGATCCATATACCGCCGACGATTTCCTGCATGATGTGTTCATGGATGAAGACCGTTACAACATCCTCAAGGCTCTCTTGCTGACGAAGAAGAATGTGATCCTTCAAGGCGCACCGGGCGTCGGAAAAACCTTTGCAGCAAAGAGGCTTGCCTATTCTATCATGGGCGAGAAAGACACGAACCGCATCAAGATGGTGCAATTCCATCAGAGTTATAGCTACGAAGACTTTATCATGGGCTTCCGCCCCACGGAAACAGGCTTCGAGTTGAAGAAAGGCGTTTTCTATGAGTTCTGCCGCAAGGCCGCAGAAGATGACCGTCCCTATTTCTTCATCATTGACGAGATCAACCGAGGCAACTTGAGCAAGATTTTTGGCGAGCTGTTCATGCTCATTGAAAGCGATAAGCGCGGAGTTGAGTTGCAGCTTCTCTACGCGGACGAGCAGTTCTCCATTCCAAGCAATGTATACATCATCGGCATGATGAACACCGCTGACCGAAGCCTTGCTATGCTGGACTATGCACTGCGCCGCCGTTTTGCGTTCTTTGAGATGACACCGGCATTTAACTCGTCTGGTTTCAGGGCATATAGGGCGAAGATCAACAACCCGAAGTTCGACCGCCTGATTGCCACAGTGGAGCAGCTTAATGATGTGATAGCGAATGATGATTCGCTGGGCGAAGGTTTCTGCATCGGCCATAGTTATTTCTGTACGAACGCCACAGTCACAGACGATTGGATGAAGTCCGTGGTAGAGTTTGAGCTGATCCCGCTGCTCAAAGAATACTGGTTTGATGAAGCCGCAAAAGTCAAGGATTGGAGCCGTACTCTTCGTGAGGTGGTCAAATGATTCCCATTCGCAACATCTACTATATGCTGGCCTATGCGTTCCAAGTGTTGCACGAGCAAGGCTATAAGGATGTTGCCGCTGAGGATTTCCGAAACACCGCAGAGTTGCTGGCTGCTATCCTATGCAAAGGCGTGTCTGTTCAGATTAAGCGGGGCTTATGCAGACAGTACATAACAAAGGAAGAACCGCTGGCTTCCCCAAGAGGCAAGCTTGAAATTGGAGAATCCATCAAAACCCAAGTCCTTCGTAAAAAACAGCTCGTCTGCGCCTATGATGAGTTTTCGGTTAATGCCTATACAAATCGCATTATCAAAACGACAATGGCCGTACTGCTCCGTGCAGATATTACCAAGGCGAGGAAGAAGGAGATCCGCAAGCTGCTTGTCTTCTTCGATGGCGTAGATACCTTGGACGCTCATAACATCAACTGGAACATCCAATATGACCGCAATAATCAGACCTACCGGATGATAATTGAAATATGCCGGTTTGTTCTGAAAGGACTGCTGCAAACGACCGCAGACGGATCTACCCGTATTATGGATTATGCGGATGACATGACAATGGCAAAGCTGTATGAGAAATTCATACTGGGCTATTATCAGCGGGAGCACCCGGACATCCGTGCGTATTCCCCGCAAATCGCTTGGCAAGTGACAGATGGGTGCAGAACGCTTTTGCCTACCATGCAGTCCGACATCGTGCTTTCAAACAAGAAAGCTGAAAAGACGCTTATAATCGACGCAAAGTTCTACACGCACAATATGCAGATGAAAGCACCCTATATGACGCAAACGCTCCACTCAGGGAATTTGTATCAGATTTTCACCTATGTTAAGAACTGGGATGCAGCGCCTGGAGAAACGGTAGCGGGGATGCTTCTATACGCCAAGACAGACGATGCCGTTCAGCCGGATGGAGATTACCAAATGAGCGGCAATCAGATCAGCGTAAAGACGCTTGATATGAACTGCGAGTTCGCTGTGATCGCAGGACAGCTTGACACGATTGCAGAAAGGGTTAGATGATAACACAGCAGATCGAACAAAGGAGCAACGGAAATGGCAGGATATTATACCGAATCAAATTACGAGAATGCAGTTCTCCAATTACTCAACGAAGGGCTTGGCTACACCTATGTCTACGGACCGGATGTAGAGCGTGATTATCACTCTCCGCTCTACGAGGATGTCCTGTTGCCCGCCTTGCAGCGCATCAATAAGGGCTTGCCTCTGGATGCTATCAATGAGGCCATTTACAAACTCAAGAACTTTGAGTCCGGCTCACTGCTGCAAAAGAACATGACCTTTACCGACTATCTGCAAAACGGTATCTCTGTAAAATACTTTGTAAATGGCGAGGAACGCTCCACCCTCGTCTACCTTGTTGACTTCAAAAATCCTGCCAATAACGACTTTACCGTTGCTAACCAGTGGACTTTCATCGAAAATTCCGAGAAACGCCCTGATGTCATTCTCTTCATCAATGGTCTGCCCCTTGTCGTAGTAGAGCTGAAATCTCCCTCCCGCGAAGAGACAGACGCTTCCGACGCATACCGCCAGCTCCGCAACTATATGTACGAGATCCCCTCCATGTTTATTTACAATGAGGTCTGTGTCATGAGCGACATGACTACCTCAAAGGCTGGAACCATCACCTCCGGTGAAGACCGCTTCATGGAGTGGAAAACAACGGATGGCAGCTATGAGAACACACAGTACGCGGCCTTTGACACCTTCTTTGAGGGACTGTTTGAGAAGAACCGTTTCCTCGACATCCTGAAAAACTTTATCTGCTTCAATGTGGACGGCGAGAAGACATTCAAAGTGCTTGCCGCCTACCATCAGTATTTCGCCGTCAAGAAGGCGGTTGCTTCCACCCAAAAGGCAACCGTCACGGATGGCAAAGGCGGCGTGTTCTGGCACACGCAGGGCAGCGGAAAATCGTTGTCTATGGTGTTCTATGCTCACTATCTGCAAGAAGCATTGGAAAGCCCGACAATCGTTGTGATCACAGACCGCAATGACTTGGATGACCAGCTCTACGGCCAGTTCGCCCGCTGCAAGGACTTCCTGCGCCAAACGCCGCAGCACGCCCAAAGCCGAACCCACCTGAAAGAACTGCTTGCAAACCGTCAGGCAAACGGCATCATCTTCACAACCATGCAGAAATTTGAGGAAAGTGATGAGCCTCTTTCTGATCGTCGGAATATCATCGTCATGGCGGATGAGGCGCACCGCAGCCAATACGGATTAACGGAGAAGGTTGTAGTCCGTCAGAAAGAAGATGGTGAAGTCGAGGCAAAGACTATTATCGGTACCGCCCGTATTATCCGTGATAGCCTTCCGAACGCTACATACATCGGCTTCACCGGTACTCCCATCTCTTCTAAAGATCGGAGCACCCGTGAGGTGTTCGGTGATTATATCGACATTTACGATATGACTCAGGCAGTTGAGGACGGAGCGACCAGACCGGTTTACTATGAAAGCCGCGTCATCCATCTCAAGCTTGATGAAAAGACGCTGCATCTTATTGACGATGAGTATGACCTGATGGCAGAGAATGCCGATCCTTATGTTATCGAAAAGAGCAAAAAGGAACTTGGCCAGATGGAGGCAATTCTGGGGGCTAACCAGACGATCCGTTCTCTGGTAGACGATATTCTCGACCATTACGAAAACTATCGCGCCAATCTTCTGACCGGGAAGGCGATGATTGTTGCATACTCCCGCTCCATCGCCATGAAGATATACAAGCGGATTTTGGAACTTCGCCCAGCTTGGACGGAAAAGGTCGCAGTTGTCATGACGCAGGGCAACAACGATCCCGAAGAATGGCGTGAAGTAATCGGCAATAAGGCTCACAAAGAAGATATGGCGAGAAAGTTCAAAGACAACAACTCGCCGCTTAAAATTGCTATCGTTGTGGATATGTGGCTAACGGGATTTGATGTTCCGTCCCTTGCCACAATGTATGTCTATAAGCCGATGGCCGGTCACAACCTCATGCAGGCTATCGCCCGTGTCAACCGCGTTTTCAAGGACAAGGAAGGCGGCTTGGTTGTTGACTATGTGGGTATCGCTGCCGCTCTGAAACAGGCCATGAATGACTACACAGCGCGGGACAAGAAGAATTACGGCGACACGGATGTCAGCAAGGTTGCATATCCGAAGTTCCTTGAGAAACTGTCCGTGTGCCGTGACCTATTCTATGGTTATAACTACGATAAGTTCATGACCGGAACCGATCTTGATAAGGCGAAGACGATTACAGGTGGCGTAAACTTTATCCTTGGTAAAAGCGTTGCGGAACAAGACCTTCCTGACAAGGAGAAAACACAGAATATCTACATCAAGGAGGCTTTGCTGCTCAAACAGGCACTTTCGCTGTGCGGTAGCTTGGTGGATGAGAAAACACGACTTGAAGCTGCATTCTTTGAATCGCTCAGAACAATGATTGTTCGACTTCTGTCCGGAGGAACCGGCAAGAAGTTTACCCTCCCGGAAGTGAATGAGCGGATCAATGAGCTGCTGAAACACAGCATCAAGAGCGAGGGCGTAATCAACCTCTTCTCGGATGTAAAGACGGAGTTTTCTCTGTTCGATCCGAAGTTTCTTGAAGAGATTGCCAATATGAAGGAGAAAAACCTTGCGGTTGAACTCTTGAAAAAGCTGATTGCCGAACAGGTGTCGGTTTACCGACGAACCAATATCGTCAAATCAGAGAAGTTTTCTGAACTTATTCAGGGTGCAATGAACCGCTACCTGAATGGAATGCTGACGAACGAGGAAGTGATTCAGGAGCTTTTGAAGCTGGCAAAAGAAATCGCTGATGCAAACGCGGAGGGTGAAAAGTTGGGATTGAATGCCGACGAGCTTGCATTCTACGATGCTCTGACCAAGCCGCAAGCAATCAAAGATTTTTACGAACACGATGAACTGATTGCCATTACCAAAGAGCTGACCGATCTTCTTCGTAAAAACCGGACGATTGATTGGCAGAAGAAAGAAAGTGCAAGAGCCGGTATGCGGCGTTTGGTTAAGCGATTGCTCAAGAAACATAAATACCCGCCGGAGGGGATGGACGATGCCGTCCAGACTGTCATGAGTCAGTGTGAGATGTGGACGGACAATGTGATGACCGTCTAAGAATACAGAGCAGACAACAATTTTACGATGCTATGTTCTTACCAGCGCATAAGAAAATGAGGTCGAATATGGATCATTATTTCGGTTTCAACACACCTGAAAGTCGAAAAAAGCAGAGAAAAGCTGCCCTAACAGAAATCGGAGAAAAAGCAACGAATTTTTTCTGGGATGTCGCCCCGGAATACGGCTTTGAAATGCGCGAAGGGCAACAAGATATGTCCTTTGAAATAGTGGACGCTCTCATCCACAACCAACATTTTGCTGTCGAGGCCGGTGTTGGGATTGGAAAGTCTTTCGGCTACTTGGTGCCTGTCCTGCTTTATAAAAAAAAGCTAAATAAACCGGTGATTGTCGCTACCTCAACGATTGCCCTCCAGGAACAGCTCTGGAATGATGTTCACAATGTTATGTCCCTTCTGAAAACAAATCCAGAGGTCATTCTTGCAAAGGGCCAGACGCACTATCTTTGCCATAAGCGAGCAAAGGAGCACCTTGAAACGGAGAATGCTGTCATTCCGAAAGAACTTGCCGAAGGCATAGAGCAAGGCTTCCAAGAGCGCAAGCAGTTCACGGCAACCATACCGCAAAATATCTGGGACAAAGTAAATATCCAGCGTTTTAGTATGCGGAATTGTGGCTCCTGTGATAAGAAATGCCTCTATTATGACATCCGCTCTCAACTAAGATACACTGATGGAATTGTGCTGTGTAATCAGGATTTCTTGACTGCGCATCTCCGTCAACTACGGCGTGGACAGGACGGTTTGATCAACCGTGAAGCTGACCTGATCGTTGTGGATGAGGCACACAACTTGGATGATAAGGTGCGAAGTGCAACAACGGAGCGCGTCAGTCAGGGAAGGATTCTTGGTCTTATCAGAAGCGCAGCCGATGAAGTTAAGCCCTCTGACCGGCAAAATATTCTCAAAGAGACCGAGACAGCACAGAAGGCGGTCTACTCATTCTTTGACTGCCTCAAGGTACAGATGCAGCAGCAAATCAATACGGCGCAACAGGATATGCGCTATGCTGAGCGCTTCTTCTTTGACGGGAGCGAGGAATCCTTAGCGCTTTTGGAAGCAATGATCGAAGCCGTCAAGAGTGTGGCTCTCAGCATTCAGGTCTATTCCAGCTTCGAGTATAATAATCGGTCAACAGCGGCATCGGATGAGCTGGACGAATTGAGTGAAACCCTTGCGGAAATGATTGCAGAAGTGGATGACTACCTTCTCTGGATAGAACGCAAGGGAAGTCAATCTGAGCTTGTCTATTGCCCGAAGAATACCCGAGAGATTACCAACCGTCTGTATTTTAGCGGAACTGCCCGGACAATTCTTACCTCAGCAACGCTGACGAATGCGACGGAGGGAAGCCTTGAAGAACAGTATGCCTATTTCATCAGCAATACCGGATTTCCAACAGATGAGCATGGCTGTCTCTCAGAGCCGAAGCCCTCTCCTTATCCTTATGACGAGCACTCCATGATTTATTACTGCGACGATCTGCCGCATCCCACCAAAGAACATGAGGCATTCATAGAACAGGGAGTGCAGCGGCTACTCGAAGTTCTTGACATATCCGGCGGCAAAGCCTTGGTTCTCTTTACGGCCAAGACCGACATGGAAGAGGTATATTCCATCCTGAGTCAGAAGGAATTGCCGTATAAAGTTCTGATGCAGCAGCCGGGTTCATCTCAGGATCAAGTGCTTAACGAGTTTAAGGAAGATACCAACTCGGTGCTGCTCGGAACCGGCGCATATTGGGAAGGCATCAGCATTGAGGGTAAGAGCCTATCGAATGTAGTGATTTTCCGGTTGCCATTCCCTGTTCCTGATCCTATTATCGAGTACAAAGCATCTATCGCGAAAGATCCGCTGATGGATGTGCGCGTCCCGGAAATGGTAATCAAGCTCAAACAGGGTATTGGCAGATTGATCCGCAACTTTACGGATACAGGGATTGTCTGCATTATTGACCGAAGATTGAGAGATGCGCCAGCAGAGAGATACCATGATATTGCGTGGGCATCCCTCCCCATCAAAAACCGCACAAAAGACCTTGGAGAACTTAGACGCTTTTACGAGAGCCTTCCGGCTGCACACAACGAAACAGAGGGGTAATCTCACATGGAAGTCCAAGAGGCTGTTGGTGCTGCTATCGCCAATGAAGACAAAATCATATACAAGGATAGCACCTACGAGCTGGTCTCCAAGGTGGCCTATCTGATCGGCGTTCCTCGGCACATATTTGAAAATGAGCATGAAGCGCCCCAAATGGAAGTTTTCGAGCGGCTGGAAGCGGATAAGGCTGCTCGTATTATCCGGCATCTGAGCATCATCCGAACTGCCATTGAGCGAAACTTCCGGCACATCAACAGCGCAATGAGGATCGATTACCGAACACTCCTTTCCATGCCAGAGTATGTGCCAGCAGACAGTCTGCATCAGCTGAGTGCGGACGGGATCAACTTTATAAAGAAATCCAGCACAAAGCTCGTCCACCATGTTATCGAGATCAACCGGCTGATTTCGGACCGAATCAACAACTGTAAGAAACTGTTTCCTCTCTGGATTAGCTGGGACTATATCAAGGACCTGTTTATCATGCCCAACGGCTTGAAGGAGGAAGGGACCAGACAGGCTGCTTACCTCTATTACGCCAATCGCTCCTATTACCCCTATCAGGTGTATATCAACTGGGTGCCGCAGGATGAAGGCAATGTCCTCTATTATGACAAGAAATTTGCGGTGCTGCTGTATCAATGGCACAATGACTATTTCCGCGAGTTCAGCAAAGTCTCTGATGTCAGCAGCTATGTCAAAGGCAGCATCTATGAGTACATCGAAGGCAGCGAGAAGACGGTTGTAGTGGTGGACTGCGAAAACTCCGATCCGTACAAGCTATGCGCTGTTTTGAGAAACCTTGACTATAAATACACGCAGAAGATTTCGAGCATCATTCTCTTTGATGACATTCATACTGCCTCTGCGTGGCGTATCCTCGAAGATTTTACCAAGATACCGGTGGAGCATATTCTGATTGAGCGGGTCAAAGAAAGCAAATCCCTTGTAGACATCAAGCTGACTGCACGAGCCTGTCAGGAACACTATATCAACAAGGTGGATTCTTTCATCATCGTTTCCAGCGACTCTGACTACTGGGGACTGATTTCCTCGCTGCCGGACGCTCGCTTTCTGATGATGATTGAGCACGAAAAAAGCGGCCCGGATTTGAAGGCTGCACTGGTCAATACCGATATCTTCTACTGCTACATAGATGACTTTTACTCCGGGAATGCTGACGAACTGAAATTTGGCGCACTTATTAAAGAGATGTACCGGTATATAGACAGCGCAGTCCATCTAAATGTCAATGAAATGTTCTCAGCCGCTCTAAAAGCGACCCGCATTGAGATGAGCGACGCGGAGAAAAAACAATTCATGGCGCAGCATATACGAACCATGCAGATGTCCATTGCGCCGGATGGCGAAGTCGTTATAGAATTTAAGAATAAATAGTCTTAGGATTGGAGGGTACTGCTATGATGCAAGAGATCATGGACCAGGAAGAGCGGGTTATGCTTGACCAAATTGCCAAACTTACAGAAGAAAATCATGTTGAATGGGCTTGTGACGAATACAATCCGATTGGGTTTCTCGACAAAGACGATGACTCTGAACAATCCGCCTGTATCTGCCAAATGTTTCAGTTTTCCGCTGTCCTAAATGGTTTTCATTACGAACTTGAGTTAGCTGAATATATCAATGTACCCAGCGGTAAGATTGACCTATCCGTTACCCTCACAAGAAACGATGACGAACATTTCCTGAAAATTGACTCTATCCTGTCTGTGGAGCTTGCCACTTCCCAAGAAAAAGAGGCAAAGGATATAGACAACATCGCTGCTGTTCGGTTAGCAAAGCGCCTTGTTCCTCTGGCCGTTAAGACGGATGCCGTTGCAGAAGCCTTTTCGTGGGCGAGTTTCATCAACCAGACCGGCATATCTAAGGCGCTTCTCAATAATAATCTCACGAAATTGGGAGAAAAACTGTGTTCGGAACATCGGGCGCTCGACTTCCACTACGCTGTGTTTGACAACGCTTATAAAGACCGACTTCTTGCCGAACTATGAGAGTGAAGCCCCCCTGCAATTCACAGGGGGGCTTTGCGTCACTGTGCTATGCTATTCCCTTGATCCAGCATCATCGCAACCTGATAAATAAACTCTTCCGGTGTCGGCCTGTCGCCCTTGAAGGTCATCATGTCCCAGATAGGCTGTGCATCAGCATCATGATGATCGAAAGCTTCATCAATCGCTCTCTGCATCTCCTGTAAAACATTGTCTGGGGTAGTTCCATTTTCCTTTGCGATCCTTTCAAGAATTTCCTGAAAATTTCTCACGAGAAATCCCTCCATCTTTAGAATTTATACTTGCTCTTTAGAACAAGTATATAATTAAAAGATAGTCGAAGATGCGCAAACCTTGTCGAATGCAAGAAAAAAGATTGGAAGAGCCGGTGGCTCTTCCAACTGCTACTTTTCAACTAATGCGCTTACTGCTTTGAGTATTCGCATTTTCTCATCGTGTGGGAGATCCTCGATGGCGGCAGAAAGCTCAGAAGCGACGCTTTTCGTCGCGTGATCTACTACATCAACCAGTAAAGAATCCGCAGATACCTCAAGGACATTAGCGATTGCAACAAAGGTATCCAGCCGTGGGATTTTTGAACCACGTTCGATCACACTTACATGAGTTGGGCTAATATCAACAAGTGCTGCGAGGTCTTCCTGTGTCATATTTTTCTTTTCCCTTGCAGTTTTAATCCGTTGCCCGACTGCCTTAGCATCCATCGTACCGCCTCCTTCTTTAGAACATGAATTAGCTCTAAAGATAGTATAAATTGGAGGCGTTCAATCATACAGAAGCCAAAGACCAAGAGATAATTCTAAAGACCTAAAATGCAAAAAAAAGAAGAGCCGCAGCCGACACCCGGATAGAAGAACAAGTTACAATGCTAAAGAACGAATCTCAAGAATAAATCCAATCTGTTAACTTAGATATTATGAATAAGCGAGCCTTTGTTCGTCTCTTCAACCCCATTTTCAAATCTGCAGACAAAGTCGCACTGCGCCGGCCAGCTAAGTAATAATTCAGATAGAGTCCAACTTCACGATACATACTCCAACATATTTGTTTTCATAGTATTTTTTACTCGTGTCTGAAAAATCACATGCATAGAAGAATTCGTATTTTCGTGCCGCTGTCCGATCGCCAAAAAGTCTTTTCAGATCTGCTGTCAATTTTCCATTACTGCGGTAGCTGGTCGCAGCAAAGCATTCAGCAATGATTTCTCCATCAGTAGACTCAATATCATAGCCGCTGACATTGCCCCAATTAAGAAGGAATGATTTCTCGGGATAATGGGATAACAAATACTCAGTAGCGGCGAGCGTCACAAAATAAGTCTGACTTTGATTGATAACCTCAACTAAGTTCTCGGGTTTTCCAGATAAAGGCTCGGTGGCAATCTTGTCAAATTTGAAATGTTTGAAGATTTCTTGAGCATCCTCACTGTCAATCATCGCCTTAATATCCTGCACGCTTTTTCTGAGGTTTGACAGGATCGTGGTTTTGTATCTGCTAAGCTCTTCTGCACTGCTAATCGTTACCGTGTTTGCCATAGATTTCTCCTTCATTGCAGCGATGCAAATATTTCACCCTCGATGTCCAGTATGTCATCCATCGGCAGCTTTGTTCCGTCCTGCATCACAATCAACCGTTCAAAGTCATCTATCTTTTTTACCATACCAGTCACTTCGACATATGCTCCACCAGCTTTGCGTTTATCCGGCTTAAAGTAAGTAAAGGTGACTTCCGGTTTATCATTCATGCTATCAACAAGAATATGGAACTTCGTGTTCAGGGTGCTCAGAGCCTCTTCGTCCATTTCAACCTTTCCCACTGTTAGACGCCCGGTTTCTTTGATAGCGGCATCATAGCCGGTAAGCGCTGCAAAGGGTGAGAATTGGGCGGCTCGATCCTGCATGGACATCTGCGGTCTGATTTTGGATACATGGTGTGGTAGATGGATTATATCATCGTACTGCTTTTTCATAATCTTTGTCCTTTGTGTTCCGCTAAAAAGAAACAGCAATTCCCTTATGATCAGAGAGAAGTTTATCCTCATTCCATTCTTCAATCGTCAGCTTTACGAAGGAAGCAAAACGGCGGGAGATGGCAATATGGTCAATGCACTCGGCCTGTTCACCCGTCAAAAGGGACAGTTCGACCTCCTGAAATAAATTCTGCAAATCGTTTCTTCCGGCTCGCGTGAAGTAGTAGTTATCGAAGAAGGAACAGTTAAAATCACCGCACACGCAGATACCGTCACCTTTCTTACTCAAACGGCGTATGTCATCACTCTGGTGATGAAGTTCCTCCATGAAGGAAGGGTGACGGTTGCCCAGTATTCCTATGATTGTTCCATATACCAGCAGATTTCCAGCTTCCGTTTTTAGCTCAGCGCAAAGGGCAGTATGCGGATCATAGGTCTGATGCAGCTGAACAACGGGATAGTTGGTGTAGAGCGAAACACGATTTTCTGTAACGGCATAAGGGATGGCCTTATCTTCTATCAAAGAAGTGGTCTCATGGCAGAAGGTATACTTGGGGTGCAGCCGCTTGTCGGTCTCGGTCAGTACCAGGATGTCAGCCTTAATGCTATTGCACAAACCCTGAATCTGGTCAAGCTGCTTTTTGTGCTTGAGTCGCTCCACATTCCATGTGGCGATTTTCATGCCTTGTGACCTCCAATCTGCTGGTTCCGATCTTTGGCTGTTGCACCTTCTTCCAAGTTCATCCCCCGGAGAATCGCATTCTTACCAAACTTTTTCTTGATGTTCAGCATGGCCGTCTGCATTTTCTGCTCGCGTTCTAATTCCTGCTGCTCCTGTTCCTGCTGCGCCTCCTGAGCGGCATAGTCAGCGAAAAGGTCAAGTTGTTCAAATCCGCCGTTCTTTTTTGGTGCGGACTCTTTCGGGAGGACATGGTTTGCCACAACATTCAGTCTTCGGATGAGAAGACTTTGGTCTACGATGCGGTCAAACAGCTCCGCTGCGCCGGACATGATCTTTTTGGTGGAGGCCGTGTATCCATCCAGATTGATTGTGCCGTGGGCGTGTTTGGGAATCTGCCTCCCGTAATGATCCTTCACAATCGCGCCGTGATACTTTGCTTTTCTTGCAGGGTCGGTGAGATTTTCAATGTCATAGCCCACCGTCACCACAAGCTGATCGGTGACAAGCCCTTTGTCCACCAAATCCAGAGAAAGCATATCTGCCATCTCTCGCAGGACGAGCCGCGCCTTTTCTGCATCGTAGGGGCAGTGAAGCACCTGTCCCGATCCCAAGCTGTTAGAGGTTGGCTTGTATGCCTTAATTGCCTCGATGGTAGTTGGCTCCCAGCCCCACGCATGGTCGATCAGTAATTCTGCATTCTTTCCGAAGAGATGATACAGCAAATCCTCATTGCGCTCGGAGCATCGTGCAACATCGCCCATCGTGAACATCCCGTGCTCTTCCAGCTTCTTTGCGTAGCCACGGCCTACTCGCCAGAAGTCGGTGAGGGGCTGGTGTGACCACATGGTCTGCCGGTAGGTCATTTCGTCCAGCTGGGCGATGCGTACCCCATTTTTATCCGCCGGAATATGCTTTGCCACAATATCCATCGCCACCTTGCAGAGATAGAGGTTTGTCCCGATCCCCGCCGTGGCCGTGATGCCGGTGGTTGCGATGACATCCAGAATCATCTTCATGGCGAGGTCATGGGCAGACAGCTTGTAGGTAGAAAGGTAATCGGTCACATCCATAAATACTTCGTCGATGGAATATACCACGATGTCCTCCGGGGCGATATATTTCAGGTAGACCTCGTAAATCTTCGTGCTGTATTCCATGTAGTAGGCCATCCGGGGCGGAGCGATGATGAAGTCGATCTCCAGATTCGGGTTTTCTTGCAGCTCAGAGAAGAAGCAGGATTTGCCTTCCAGCACTCTGCCCGGAGCATCATGCCGCCGTCCGGCGTTGGCTTCCTTGACTCGCTGCCTGACCTCAAAGAGCCGCCCTCGGCCTGAAATGCCGTAGCTTTTGAGACTTGGAGTGACGGCAAGGCAGATGGTCTTGTCAGTGCGGCTTTCGTCTGCTACAACGAGGTTGGTGTCCATCGGGTCAAGGCCGCGCTCCCGGCATTCCACCGAAGCATAGAAACTCTTGAGATCGATTGCAATGTAGGTGCGGTCTTTCATGCTTCGGTGAGCCTCCTTTCAGTCCTTCAAATGAGAAGTTCTCACTCCGATATATGTTTAATCTTCTGTAAATTCCCGCTACATAGCGCATCCATGTTTCTGAATATTTTATCTGCATCCCAATCCCACCATTTGAGGTTTAGCAGATATGCGGTCAAATCATCATCAAACCGCTTGCGAATCAGTTTGCACGGGTTTCCGCCAGCAATGCTATATGGCGGAATGTCTTTTGTGACAACAGAGTTAGCTGCTATGATCGAACCGTCCCCAATATGAACACCCGGCATGACAGTCACATTCTGTCCGATCCAAACATCATTTCCCACAACGGTGTCGCCCTTTAACGGCAGATCTTCAAGGCTGGGAGTAAACTGCTCCCAGCCACTGCCCATGATGTTAAATGGGTAGGTCGTTACGCTGTTCATTCTGTGATTGGCGCCATTCATGACGAATTCAATACCCTTTGCTATCGCACAAAACTTTCCAATAATCAATTTATCTCCAAGAAATTCATAATGGTGCGTGACGTGATCTTCAAATTTTTCCGCACCATTTATATCGTCGTAATAACTGTATTCACCCACGATAATATTCGGCCTGGTAATTACATTCTTAATATATACCACTTGCTTGATTGCTTCGTTCGGGTATACAGCGTTGGGATTCGGTCCCATATGATTCCCCCTCCAAATTCAGATTTTTGTTTTAATGATACACCGGGCAAGCTTTAGTCAAGGGCAAACAGCGCCGCATGGATCTCAAACCGTTGTAGTTACCACAGCTAATAAAGGACTCAACAAGGATGTCGAATTTATTGCTAAGCGACCGTACGACGCCTTGATGACTATACTTTATTCAAATTGGATATCGTTCTCATTGCACCATCGTTCGGCAAGCTCCCGGTAGGCGTTTGCCTGATAGTCGTACCACAACTGTTCCACGCCTTGAAAGCGGATCGTTTGCTTGAAACGCCGGAACGCACCCTTGCCGCGTATTGCCCCAGCCAGCTCGCTTTTGATCCTGCCCGCTGGGAGGTCGTCCACAAAGGAGTCCATGATGCTGTATTCGTGGATTTCATATTTTGTCGGGAATCGGAGAAACCGCTCCGGTTCCTTCTCGATCAGTTCGGCAAGATCCTCATCTGTCTCACCGGTAATCCATACATCAGGCAGATAAACCGTTTCGTTGGTTTTCGTATCATAGAGCATCGTGTAGGCATCGCTGGCCTGTTCGATTGCGTCTATGACCGTTTGCAGCTTGATCTTCATGCGCATCACCGTCCGCAGCACTTTTTGTATTTCTTCCCGCTTCCGCAGGGGCAGGGATCGTTCCGGCCAACCTTTTTCGGTTTTGTTCCGTTCTGAATTTCTGCGATTTCTTTCAGGAAATTCATCCGCAGCTCTTCGCTGGGCATCTCCATTGCCAGAATCCCTTGCCGAAGCTCGTCTGGATTCATGGTTCCGTCCGCAATGGCCTGACGGATGTTCGGGCCAAAGGAAATAGACTTGGGAATGCGTTCTTCCGGGGGATACATTGCGGTCAATTCGTCGGGCGTATGACCACGGTTATATTGCATCCGCACATGGTTGTGAAACGGCGTATACACCTCTGCAAAATCGCCTATATCCACTTTGCGGCGAAACTTCACACCGATCTCATCCAACCGGTTCATCACATCCTCAAATCCGGCGTTCATGCAATGGAGACCATAATAGATGTCGATGAACACCGCTTCCAGCTTGTCCTCCGGCACAGTGGTTTTAGTCAGGAGGAAGTTTCGGAATGCCTCTGCTTCCGGGGTATTCTCCCAGTGGAAGGGATTGTCGTAAGCAAGGAACTCCTTCTTGTCCGGCACATAGTAGGGCTTTCCCTGATGGCCTCGTAAGATCTCATGATATGGTTTAAGGTCCTCGCCGATTAGCTGCACATCTATGACCTCGTACTCCATCAACTCGGTTTCAGGACCGTCGTAATAGAGTTCAGATTTACCGAGGATGTAGTAGTCCTCGCACTCATGCCTTGCGATTTCGGCAAAGGCAAGAAATTCTTCCTTCGTCACCAGCGATTTGTTCTGCGATGTGATGATCCCATAGAGCTTGCTGAGCGGGATAATGCCGTACAGATTGGCGGCGGCATTCAAATACTTTCGCAGAAGCCGCGAGGCGGTATCCTTCAACGGGATCTCCCGATAGAGCGCATTTAATTTTCTGCGCCCGTATTCCTCTGGGATCGGGATATAATACGGTTCCTCTCTGCTCATTCCGCTTCCTCCACAATGCCAAAATCAATCAGAATATTTTTATCTCCGTAGGTGGGATAGACGATGCCGGTCATCTCATACGCATATCGCTTGACCTTCCGGAAATCCTTTGTCCGCTCCGGGGAAAATGCTGCGGTTTCATACTTTTCGTATTCCGGCAGACCGGCAAGGTCATCCGCAGCCGCCTTGATCAGTGCATCTGTAACATCATAGATATCTTTCCCGTACTCTACGGCCAACAGCTCGTGTTTCTTTACATCCTGATCCAGATTCCCGAAGGAACGATACAGCAAGTATTTCATCGTAATTTTTTCTCCTTTTCCATGATGTCATCTTGTTCGATGCTTCGATTCTCTCAGGAGCCTTTGCGCTGATCCATCCTACAAATTTATCACAGTTCATTTCAAGAAACTGCTTCGGTGCTCCTGTTCGCGGAATCGGTGTCCCTGCATATTCAGCTCCGAAACCTTGAGCGCCACCAAGTTTATATCTGAACACATGATGCGCGCAATCTGGCCGACATCATAGCCGCCGTATATGTATTCCAGAATCTCATCGTCAGGAAGAGCGATCTGTGCGGCAAACATATTTGCCTCGTATTCCATCCGCTGATTCCGCATGTCAAAAATATTGAATTCCTGCAAGCCGCCAACCTGGATCGCCTCTCTGCGGTGGAGACAGTCATGCCCGATCTCATGGAGCAGAACAATATCGTGCATCACTGGGTCGAGGTGTTTGTTGATGAAAATATAACGGTTGCGTTCAATAACCATGTACGCGCCTTTTTGTCGGGAGAAATTACGAGGCATAACGATCAGCCCCAACTCCCGTGCAATTCGGTCGGCATTTCTTGTGCCGCATTGACGCAAAACACGATTGGCTTTTTGAATGGCCTCCTCAGCTCGAATCAGCATAGCGGTATCACCCCTTTCGGGCAGAATGGTATAATTTCACATTTTCAGTATAACGGATGCGAAGTCCAATATAAGGGACTTAGTTCTCTTCATTCTGCTTTCGATACTTTTTCGGGGTGTACTTTTTGTTGCGCTTTTTCGCATCAATGTAGGCTTCCTGAATCGCGAGCATCAGCTCATCCATGTCTTCTTCGGCCATCTCACCGCCAGAAAAGGCGCCCCGTATCTCTTTCAACAGTCGCTCGGCGCCCTTCTTACCACGATAGCCATATTCCTGCCCCGCCATCGCAATGAAGTCATCGCCCTCGTTGTGCAGATAGTCTGCATCACACCCGAGAATCTGGGCGAGAACGCTATACACCTCACGGTTCTGGGGGTATGTGGTGCCTTTTTCATAGTTGGTGATCGTCCTGAGACCTACTCCCGCCAGCTTTGCAAGTTCCGCCTGAGTAAGCCCCTTTTCCTTGCGCATTGCGCAGAGCTTTTCTCCGAACCTCATAGCATATCCTCCTGCCTGTAAATATGTTAATATGCAATTCGTTTGCGCTATATGCACAAAACCGCTTGACACAAGCAAACAGTTTTCGTATAATGAGATTACGCAATCGCTTTACGCATTTATTGTATATCGGTTTGCGTGTCCCGTCAAGGGGCGTGGCCTTCATTTGTTCTGGAACTTCCAAGAGATGCCAGGCAATGAAAGCTTTGTCTGTGTTTTCCGTGATAGCAAGCAAGGAGTGAGGAAAATGAGTGTACCGTGCAGGAAAGCTTATGTCTCAGTCAATCTGGATGTAGATCAGGAGGGTGTGTTCTATCCCCGCTTCATCCGATGAGAAAACGGCTTGATTTTTCAGATCGACCAAATCTTGTATAAGTGCCGCGCCGCTTCTAAAAAGGTGGGGGGCGGCGGTATCCGTTACACGGTGCAGATCCGTGGCAGAGAGTCCTATCTGTTTCAGGAGGGCAGCAAGTGGTTTGTTGAAGCAAAGGAGATCTGACGATGATTTTGTCCCAGAAGAACATCGAAGAAATTGCCGCAGCCGTGACCAAGGATTTCAACGTGTTCTACTTCGGCTGCGACTCCGAAGAATCCCGGCGTATGGCACGGGGAACCCCGATTGACCAGTTCGCCAGGGAATATCTTGGAATGGCTGTGTCGTTTGCCCGACTTTCCTCAGACGGAAGCATATGCGGCCTGACCGCCTATGCGGACACCGAGTACATCACAGAAGAAATGGGCGTAAAACGAGCAATCCCGCTCAGGAAAAATCAGATTCTGTTGGATGTGAGCTTTATTCAGCCCGGACAAGTCCATAAACTCTGCGGCAAGAGGCGCTTTACTCTCGCCCATGAATGCGCCCATCAGATTTTATTCCAGATGGAAAGCGACGCTGTGCGGTCGGCCTGTACCAAGAAATACTCGGCGTGGACAGCGTATTCGCTCCGGGACTTGAAGACCCGCGAGGACTGGAATGAATGGCAGGCAAATGTCCTTGGGGCGTCAATTCTGATGCCGCAAAAAGAGATCGATCTGGCCATGTGGTACTTTGCCGCCGGCAGGAAATTCATCAACTACGAGGGGGTGTTTGCATACCGCGACAAGGTATCCTTGATGATGTTGTGCAAGCAGCTCGCCGTATCCAAGTCGGCTGCGGTGATCCGGTTACGGCAGCTCGGCTATATCGAGGATCGTCCGTACCGGGAATATATTGATCCGTTGGAGGTGTGGCCGTGAAAAAGAATATCCGCATCTCAGAACCGTCTGAGGAAATGATGGAAAAAATCCGAAAAGCGCGCCATGCCATTGCAAACCAGAAAACAAGGATGGTGAAATGCCCCTTCTGTGGGCACAATTCAATCGCCGTATTTGAAGACACCAGAGGTCATGTTCAGGCCAAGTGCAAGCTGTGTGGCCGCGAAACGGTCTTTGATGTTCTGAGTATGAGACGGTTATTCCTCCACCTCAACCGGAGGTAGAGATCAACAAATAAATATTTTGATAGCTGTGCTGTGGAGCCGCTGATTGGTGAGTCTTCCTAATGCCGCATGATCAGATGTTTCCGAAATGGAAACACCTGATTTATCGGTATGGGACGACAAGCTCACCGTCATGCGGCTCTTTTTTAGTCTCGTCCTTCCGCTGCTCTCCGCCAGCGGAAAGGACGAGCTATGAAAATCCCGAAAACCCCGAAAGAATTTGACTACGATCTCTGGACTACGGAGGACGGAAAGTGCATGGTGCGGATCAAGGCCACCGGAGAAGTGGTAGAGGTTGATCGCACGGTGATGCAAGTGCTTCGTTCGGAGGAAAAGCGGCTCCGGCGGGCCTTATCCTCAGAGAGTGAGCCGTGTGGAACGGGAAAGACTGCACCTACACCCCTCTCTCTGGATGCACTTCCAGAAGATGTGGCGGATTCCTGCTGGTTGGCAGACGCTCGTGACTACACGGAGGAGATCACCACGAAACTTCTGGAGAGAAAACTGCGGGAAAGTCTGACCCCCATCCAATATGGTATTTATCAGGCATGCATCCTGAATGGGGTCAGCTACAAGGCATATGCGGATCAAATGGGGGTCAGTTACCAGAGTGTCCAGAATGCGATTCGCCTCATTCAGAAAAAAGCAAAAAATATTTTCGGGTGATAGTTGTGGTTCTCCTGGAAAATGTCCGTTGTAAAGTGAAGGGGTCCTTTGGGCACCTTCGTTGAACCTTTTCAACCGAATATCCGGCAGCTAAATAACATCAGCGGTTGAGCGAGCGATACGGACGGTGCGCGATGACCACCTGTAGGAGAGGAAAGGGCGAAAGCCCTCTTCCGCTTCTATCAATGACGGCCAATAAGGTGCCCAGCGGGTCCACCGATCCAAAAGCAGGCGTGGCAGCCTGTTTCGCCAAGACCTCATCCGCCTACAATGGTACCCCTGCCCAGCCACAGTCTCAAGCAATGGGGGCAGCTCGGAGAGATCCTCGGAGGGGTTCGATTCCCGGAGTGCGGCGCCCGCCGCAGTTTAGCTGACCGCCCTGGCCTGGGGAAGCAGTGTCGAATACAGGCAACAAAAAGACCTTCAATAGTCTTGATATCAGAAGCAATGGGGGTCACCCATCATGTAGCAGGAAAGCCAAGGCTTCCTCAACCAAATCGGGTGACCCCTATTTTTGTGGTATCAATTCATATTCATAATTAGGAGGGATCACACCATGATTACTGTGTCGCAAACCAAGAGTGCAAACTACCTGTTTATTGTGGCCGTGCTGAAGTCGATGCGGGAAAGTGGCGTGATTACTCTGGCCGAGTATGAGCGAGCAAAGCGCTACTACCAGAAGCTCACCGGCTCCGATCTCGTCATCGCAGATTAAATGTTCAGAAGGAACCGTCTAAATTGATGCATTTTGGGCATCAGGTCTTGTCGCTTGTGTAGAAATTTACTTCTCTGCGTTCTTTCAATAGACTTTGCCTTGTCATTGAATATAATGTTGCTTGAGCCGGAAAAGTGGATGGTACCAAAATGTAGTACAATCCAAAATTCAGCCAGAAAGGGGGTTCCGCTGATGCCGCAGGTCAAACTCATCTCGCCCATCACCAGGCAGGAAATCCGCAAAATCCGAGTTGCCGCCTATTGCCGGGTATCTTCCAATTCAGCGGATCAGCAGAACTCCTACGCCAACCAGATCCGGGTCTATACCAGCCTCATTCAGAGGAAAAAAGAGTGGGAACTGGTGGAGATATTCGCTGACGAAGGGCTCTCTGGCATGAACGCACAGAACCGCACCGAATTCCAGCGAATGATCAAGATGTGCGAACAGCACCAAATCGACCTGATCGTCACCAAATCCGTCTCCCGCTTCGCCCGAAACGCCAAGGAGTCTCTGGAATATGTCCGGAAGCTGAAATTGCTCGGCGTGGGGGTGCAGTTTGAGAAAGAGGGAATCTACACCCTGGCCCTCGGAGATGAGATGCTGCTCAATACCTTCTCTGCCATCGCACAGGAGGAGTCTAAGGCAATTTCCCAGAACCAGCGCCTCTCCATCGTGAAGCGGATGCAGTCTGGGGAATATGTGGACAGCAACGCTCCTTACGGCTTCCGGCTGGTGGATAAGGCGCTGGTGGTCTATGAACCGGAGGCAGCCATCGTCCGCATGATGTTCGAAAACTACCTGAGCGGCCAGTCTACATCGGAGATCGCCCGGGATCTCAACAGCCGTGGCATCAAAACCAAAACCGGAAAATCCACCTGGCGCTCCACCAAGGTGGCATACATCCTTGGAAATGAGCGGTACTGTGGCGATTGCAAATACCAGAAAACCTACCGCGACACCACAGTCCCTTTCAAACAGTTCCGAAATCGAGGTCAGGAGGATATGTTCTACGCCTCTATGACCCATGCTCCTCTCATTGACCGAGACACCTTTGACAAGGTCCAGCTTCTCTTGAAAAAGCGACAGGATGTCTTTGGAAAATCCACAACGCAAAATATCTACCCTCTTACGAGCCGCATTCAGTGTTCTGAGTGCGGCTCGTATTTTCGTAGGCGGCAGGTTTCCGGGACAGTAAAGTGGGGATGCTCCAAACACATTCAGGATCGTACCCAGTGCAGCTCAAACTACTACAGCGAGGAGAGGATTTACGATGCCTTCATCGCCATGGTCAATAAGCTTCGATTCTCTGAATATGACATCCTTGGTCAGACTCTGCTCCGTCTGGAATCCGCTGAGCTGAAGCGAAAGCAGAAAAACACGGCCGCAAGGGAGATCAGCCGGAGCATCGCAGATCTGAACGCCAAGCTGGTGATGGTGGAGCAGCTCCATGCAAAGGGATATCTCAAAGACGAGGTCCACAAAGCCCAGGTGCAGGAGATCAACGACCAACTGCGCCAGCTGAAGCGGGAGCGCCAATGTGAATTCTCCTCGGGCATTACCAATATGATAGAGGAATTGACACGGCTGAAAAAGCTGCTGGAAGAGCTCGAGGAACCCCTGGACCGCTTCGATGAGAAGCTGTTTGCCGAGATCGTTCAGGCCATCAGCATCAGCCGCCGAGATGAAATGACAGTCACCCTCATCGGTGGGCTGAGATTCACAGAAATGCTCTGACAGAGAGGAACCTCGCCATGAAGAAGATACGCTATATCCCATACGGCTACACCATGAGAAATGGAAGGACAGTCATCGCACAGGATGAAGCTGTGGTCATCCGCGGGATATTCAGCGCCTACATCAATGGCGCCTCCCTCCAAAGTATTGCCGAGCTGCTGACTGAGAGGAAGATCCCCTACAGTGAGAGAACGGATGTGTGGGATAAAGCTCGTATCGCACGGATCATTGGAAACGCCAAATACATTGGCGATGGGGAATATGACCCTATCATCGAGGAGGAGCAGTATGAGGAAGCGGCTGCCGTGAAAACAGCCCGCCAGCGAAACACCTTCGAGAAAAATCTCGAGGGGCTCGACCTGCTTCGGGATCTGGTCCGATGTGCGGAATGCGGAGCCCCTATGCGGCGAAGGGTGAGCAGTAAGCACCGGATTCGCGAGAGTTGGGAATGCGCCAACCCAGACTGCGGTCAGCGCATCCGGATCTCCGATACACACCTGTTGGAAAAGGTGACAATCCTGATGAACCGCGTCATCGCCAATAGCTATCTGCTCATCCCTCGCCCCAAAAAGCGAAAAGAGCTGTCGGCGGAAGCCCAGCGGATCAACCGGGAAATTGATGCCGAGCTGGAGCGGCATGACCCCAGCGATGCACTGATTATCGTCAAAACAATTGAAATGGCAGAGCGGCTCTATGCTGAGAGCGATGCCAATCTGCAGATCGCCGCATCCATCGCCCGAAAGCGGGTAAGTCTGATGACTCCCCAGGAGGAATTCAGCCCGGCTTACTTTAGTGACATCGCCGCCTACCTGACGCTTGGCAGCGGAGGAAAGGTGATCCTACATACCAAGACCGATGTCGAGATCGGAGATGAAGAAAATGAATGTAACCAAGATACCCAAGAAAACAATATCGGTTATTGAGCCAAAACGCTCTCTGATCGTCAACAGGGAGCAGTATCATCAGCGGCGGGTTGCTGCCTACTGCCGGGTATCCACCGACAGCGAGGAGCAGCTCACATCCTATACCAACCAGAAGAAGGTATATACCGAGATGATTGCCGCTAAATCCGAATGGGAGTTCGCCGGACTCTACGCAGATGAGGGCATCTCCGGGACACGTGCAGATAAGCGCCCCCAGTTCCAGAAGATGATCAACGACTGCTTGTCTGGGAAAATCGACTATATCATCACGAAATCCGTTTCCCGCTTCGCCCGTAATACAGTGGACTGCCTGGACCATGTGCGAATGCTCAGGGCAAGAGGGATTGGCATCTACTTCGAGGAGCAAAATATAGACACACTGCAAATCGACAGCGAACTCTATCTGGTCATCTACGCAGGGTTCGCACAGTCCGAATCCGAAAGCATCAGCAAGAATGTCACCTGGACTTTTCGTAAGCGATTTCAGGAGGGCAAGCCCATATTCAACTATAAGTGCCTCCTGGGATACCGCAAGGGTGCAGACGGAGAACCGGAGATCGTCCCGGAGGAGGCATCCATCGTGGAGAGGATCTTCAATATGTACCTGTCAGGTGAAACCATCAACCGGATCTCAACCAAACTCAGAGAAGAAAATCTCCAGATACCAGGAAAACGCTTCTCCTTCTCTGCGAGCATGATTAAGGGTATTCTCCGGAATGAACGATACTGCGGGGACAGCATCCTTCAAAAGACGGTCACAATTGACTGTATTGGCAAGGTTCGCCGCAAAAACACGGGTGAGGCACCCATGTACTATGTACAGAATAGCCATGTTGGTATCATCAGCCGAGAGCTCTTTCACAAAACGCAGGAAGAACTCGCCAGGCGGATGAGCCGGGAGCCAAATTCCACCAAAACGGCTACCACAGCCACTGGAAAATACTCCCGGTACGCACTATCCAATGTGATGATCTGCGCCGAATGCGGAAGTCGATATAAGCGCGTGACCTGGACATCCCGAGGAAAAAAGCGAGTTGTCTGGCGCTGCATCAGCCGCTTAGACTATGGAAAACGCTACTGCAAAACCTCGCTCACGGTAGATGAGACCGCCCTCCACGCCGCTATTGTTCGGGCAATCAACCGATTCAACGAGGAAGACGAGTCCACTTATATGGCACTCATGCGGGCAACCATTGGTGAAGCAATCGGTCTAACCGGAGGCACAGATGAGATCGACCTGCTCCGGCGGAAAATAGATGGGCTGAATCGGAAAATGGTATCTCTTATCAATGAGAGCGTGGAAAGCGGAGAGGGTATCGAGAGTCACGAAGCTGAATTCAAAGAACTTTCCGATACCATTGAACTCCTGCAGGGACGGATTCAGAAACTCGAAGAAGCACTTGCTTCCGATCAGGTGAATGACAGCCGAATCCTTCAACTACAGCAGATCATCGCCGACCGAGCATCCAAAAAGATGGAGTACGACGATACCATCGTCCACCAAATGATTGAGTGTGTGAAGGTGTATCCCGACGGGAGATTGGACATTATCTTCGGAGGAGGGTACTTTATCGAAGAACGCCTGGAAAAAGAAAGTTGATAACTTCAAATATAATTGACATAATCGCCGAAATAATATAGTATAATTTATGTTAGGAGGCGATTGTGCATGGCAAAAAAAGCTGCGGTCATCATGCCGCAAACACGGGAGATCCTGGCACAGATGGGTGAGCAGATCCGCCTGGCCCGCCTGCGCAGGAAGTTGAGCCTGGAATTGGTAGCAGAGCGTGCCGGGATCAGCCGAGCCACTCTGATATCCATTGAGAAAGGCACCCCTACGGTATCCATCGGCTCCTATGCCGCTGTGCTGCACGCATTAAACAATATGGACAGCGACCTGCTGCTTATTGCAAAAGATGATGAATTCGGCAGGAAACTACAAGATCTGGCGCTGCCCACCAGACGGCGGGCGCCCAAGAAAGGAGAGTAGCCCATGGCGCAGGACGAAAAGAACATCTATGTATATGAAAATTGGCGTGGAGAGGCACCCACTCTGCTGGGGCGGCTGCGCTGCGGCTTCGTCCGCGGACAGGAAACCTTTTCCTTTGAGTATGATCCGGCCTGGCTGTCATCCGCCGAGAGTTCCTTCTCTCTGGACCCGGATCTGGCCCTCTACCGCGGGCGGCAGTATGTGCCGCTGAACAAGCAGCTCTTTGGCCTGTTTTCCGACTCCTGTCCGGATCGCTGGGGGCGTCTGCTGATGAAGCGCAAGGAGGCCATCGACGCCCGCAAAGAGGACCGCAAGCCCCGTAAGCTCACCGAGAGCGACTTCCTGTTGGGGGTCTACGATGAATCCCGTATGGGTGCGCTGCGGTTCAGCCTGGAAGAAGGGGGCGAATTTCTTTCGAACGATAAAGCGTTTGCGACGCCTCCATGGGTAAACCTTCGGACGCTGGAAAACGCCTCTATCGCTTTCGAGAACGATGAGAGCGGCCTGAATGAAAAATGGCTGCGTGAGCTTCTGGCCCCTGGCTCCTCCTTGGGCGGTGCAAGACCCAAAGCTACGGTGCAGGCCACGGATGGCGCCTTGTGGATCGCCAAGTTCCCTTCCAAGCATGATGAATATAACAGCGGCGCATGGGAGAAGGTCGTCCATGACCTGGCACGGCTCTGCGGGCTGGATGTTCCGGAATCCAAATTGGAGACATTCTCCAAGACCGGCAGCACCTTTCTTGTCAAGCGATTTGACCGAAACGGCAGCCGTCGCATCCACTTCGCCTCCGCCATGACCCTGCTGGGCAAGACCGATGGAGCCTCTGCAGCGGACGGAAGCAGCTATCTGGATTTGGCGGCGTTCATCCGGGCCAACGGGGCATCACCCCGGCAGGATCTGGCCGAGCTGTGGAAGCGGATCGTGTTCAGCATGGCGGTATCCAATACTGACGACCACCTGCGCAACCATGGTTTCCTTCTGACACCCACCGGCTGGCGGCTGGCCCCTCTCTATGATGTGAACCCAGTCCCCTCGGGGGACCGGCTTTCCCTCAATGTGAGTGAGTATGATAACACCATTGACTTGGATCTGGCGCTGGAGGTAGCCGATTATTTCGGCCTTGCCCCGCAGGAAGCGGAACAGGCTGCAGAGGAGATCTGCAAAACAGTATCCGGACACTGGGAGCGGTTGGCCGGACAGTGTGGTCTCAGCCGAGGCGCGATAGAGTATATGCGTCCTGCCTTTTCCCTTCCATGATAAGATCACAAACGGACGATTCCCGGTGGAACCGTCCGTTTGCTTATTCTTTAGCAGCTTCCTCAAAAGAGTCCCCGCCCTCATCCTCGTCCATATCCGTATCAATGTCCAGTCCTTCATTGTTCCCCACATTCTTCTCGTAGAGCTTGGTCCATTTGAGCGGATATTTGCATTTGCGGTTATAGGCCAGAAGCATCGCCTCAGCATAGCCCATAGAACCGGGGCGTCGTTCCTTGGCTGTTCTCGAAAGCAGCTTGACCGACATTTCCCCTACCTTTTCCTTAAAGGTCTCATCTTTCAGGGCATCGCCGAACGTGTAGACCAATCTGGCGATTCCGTTGAGCATATTGGCAGACAGCGAATTCATATCGCCCTCCCAGGTGCCTACGCAGAGTCTGAGTGTTCGATCAAGTACATGGTAACCAAACCGCTCATATATATTTTCAAGCGTGGAGACAGCACAGACAACGCCATAGTTTCTGACCTGGCCAATGGAAAGAGAATAAGACTCTACCAGATCTTTGATCATAAGCTGCTCCTGATTCCCGGCTTCCACATTTGCCATAAACACTTCATAGGGACGGAGCGGTTTGACAAACTTCATCTGGTTGGCGAAGATATCTGCCTCGTGCTCGTAGTTCAGATCATCGTATATCATGCACCAGACTGGAGTTTCACGAGAGCCAGAGGCCAGGGCGACGATCTCCACCGTGTGCTGGCCATTGAAGACATAGTTGACCCCATTTCGACGGCTCACCTTCACAGGGTTGATCTGATACAGATCAAAGTGTGCCGCGGCATTCAGCACATGCTGTTCGGAAATATTCCTCTGGTACTCCTGATTGGATACGAGGTTCTTGATGGGAATCTGTTCGAAGTGAACATTGGGAACAAACATACTATAATCTTCCATTAGGATTCCCCCTCAATTGCACTGAGCATTTCCTGGATTTTTCCTTCTAATTCAGTCAACGCCGCCAAGAGGTTTTGTCTTGCAGCAGGTGAGATCGCTTCCAAATGTGCCATGGACTTTGTCCGGTCGATGGAGCTCATCCAGGAGGGGATCGTAAGAGTAAGTCCAGCAACTTCCGCATCCGGGTCATAGGCGGGCATCGTCTTGATTGCCGGCTGCTCTGCCGCCGCTGTGCCGGGCTTGGCAGAAGCGTCGGAATAAAGGCATCGTCTCGATTCACTGTAACGAGCGAAAGCATAGGGATTTTTTCCGATTTTTTTACTAAGTGCTTTCAATTCTTCGGGTTCCATTTCTGATAGAGCAACGATATTTTCGAAAGAAATCTTATATGCCCCGGAAAGAATGTGCGGAACAAGCTCAGGAGCATTTTGTTCAATGGTATCTAATGCTGCACTGTATTTCGCATATTTCTGTACGGTTGCGCCGGACACATGATACTTCCTTCCCAGCCGGGCTGCTGTTCGCCGGCCGCTCTCTTCATCTATTGGGCGGCCTCTCCCCACAGTAATGTTGGGGTTCGGACGGTACTGATTATAGCCATTCCTATTTCGCTGTACTTTCTTTTCCGCTTCATATTGTTTCCCAATCAGATATTTCCTGGTTTCTTCTGAGATGTTGCGGCGTCCGAGTTGGTTCGCACAGATCCAGGCGATGGCAGCATCTCTGCTTGGAAAATCCAGCTCCTTGACTCCATAAGGAATGCGCATTTTATTGCATATTTCATAGCGATTATGACCGTCGATGATGGTATCATTCCATGCGATGATATCTTCCCGGCATCCTTCCACGACCAGATTCAGCTCCAGCTGCCGGTATTCCTCCCGGCGAAGTGGACGAATCAAGTTTTTGAATTCCGGATCGATGTTAAGCTGCCTAAATGCTTTCTCTGTCATGTAGCCTCCTGCGTTCCAGCTGTTTGACGGTTTTGAGGGAAAAATATGCGACCCGGTTGACTTGATCGATCTCACCGGTCAGCTGGTAATTAAATCTCAGGTCAAAGCCACCCAGCAGTTCGGAAAAGTTTTTGATAAGGATCGTACTATAGAATTCTATAGATTGCTGGGATGTACTTGACATCCGAACCTTGTTTGCGGTCCCGCCTGAAATAGGTTTGTCCGATCCGAGAACGGCGATATACAGTTCTTCAGGGTTTACCAGGAATTGCACATACGCAGGATTCTTCAAGAGACGAATCGTTTGCCTGTGGATTCGAATCCGGTTTCGCGCAGGGTCCAGCGTTAAGTAAGCCTGCAATTGATTTTCATGATTCATGTCCTTGTCCTCCCAAAACGGACTTACGATCAGTATCAGAGGCAGCCTCGTCTGACTGCTCTGATGCAGCAGGAGCGATGTTATCGCGCAACCCATATACAGCATATCCTTCAAAAATATCTACCTGCATAGATTTCTGGTGTTCCCGGAACGGAAGTCCAAACTGCGTCTTCCAGCCCTCCGGAAACACGGGAGTTCGAGAAGACTTGGGCTTCCGGCCGTCTTTTTGCACCCGCTGATATACTTCGGTCGCCGTGAGATCAAATGCGATGAGCCACTCATCCCTGGCATGGATTATCCGCCCGAGGAGCTTATATCGATAGTCCAGATTCCAGCCCATCAGTGAAAACACTTTGGCGAAAAAAATCTTGCAGGTGATCTGTTTCGGTTTGCGTCTGCCGGAGCCGTTGGTGCACCAGGCGCAGGCATCCCGATCTTCCGCCCGACAGGGACGGATCGCCAAGATCCTGCTCTCCTGATTGACCAATACCTGCACATAATCAACTTGTGGGAAGCGGTTCAGGCAGGCGGTATTTACATAAAATTTGTAATTGTTGAAAGTTACAGACGGCTCATTAATATGGGCGAAGAACTCACGGCGTACCACTTGGTAGCCATCGTAGTTAAAGTCACCGGCCATCTCCAGAACCTCATCACTACTGCTGTTTGCGGGAGAAGCTGCCGGTTCCGCTTTTTCTAATTCAGCAGACGGAACAATATCCAAATGCCCGTCCTCCAGGGAACGAAGCATTCCTGCGATTACGCCGCCGGTATTTTCCCGACTTTCTTCAAACATTTAGGATTCCTCCTTCCCGCGCTGACCGAGTTCCTGACAGATATAGTCACGCAGCACGTCAAATCCTGTCACGCGGAGTTTCTGTCCGGTTTCATACAACTGGCCCTCCATGCGGATTTTCCAGTCTTCCTCACTCTGATCGCAGACGGGCGGGAAAGACTGTTGGTGGAGGTAATATTGCTTGCCAAAAGAGCCGATCCACTCCTCCGGGACTGCCCGCACCCGTTTGCCGGAGACAGAAAGGGGCTGTACAGGCTCCTTCGCCTGTTCCGTGCTTTTTGAACCGGAAAGCAGGTACGATTTAATAAACGCTTCCGCATCATTGACATCAAAAATATACGCAGATTCAGTTTCGGTTTGAAACAGCGCTCCGGCGATCCGGTATTTTAAATCCGGACTCCAGCCGAATAACTGAAAAAGCGTTTCTACATAGGCCGCACCGGCGATATCCCTGGGCTGATACTTTCCGTCTGACAGCTTGGAAAACACGACTGCGTTGCGGCTGCTTTTCGCCGCTGTACGGACGGCGAACTTCATCTCCACAGGGTTGACCAGCAGCTCCACATGGTTGTCTTTCCCAAAAGACCGAACACATGTGGTGCTGAACTTGATCCTCTTATCTTGAAAAAGTACATAGGGACGGTGATAATTATCAAAGAATTCACTGCGGGCGATTTCAAAGCCTCTCATATCAAAATCTCCCGGAACCAATGTGATGCTCGAGGGCAGGGATGCATCCGCCTGCTGCTCATCGGGTGGATGGATACTGGCGGACGCTTGGTAATAATCCGCCGGCTTAAATCCAGCCCAGCGGGGATTGATGGTCACGAACCCCCTGAGCAGGCCGCTGTCGATCACCCGCAGCTCCGGGAGGATGGAGCGGTTGCCATACTTGGAATTGTTCAGCAGGTGTTGAACCGCAATGAAATCATCTCGCGTGACGATGCCCTCGTGGTGGTTCCGGTAAAGGCTCTGGGGTCTGTCCCCCCGATTCTTTCTGGCCTTGTGGTTCAGATAGTTGGGGGTGAAGGTCTTCCGGGTCAGTACATCCCCGCAATGCCGCTCATTGCGAAGGACCTGGACAATGGAGTTGGATGTCCACTTGACATTCCCCAGATAGGTCTTCCTGCCCAGCTCGGTGAGCGCCGCCGCAATGTCGGAGGTGGAATATCCGTACAGATACATATAGAAGATGAGTTTTACTGTGGGAGCTTCGTCCGGGTTGACGACCAGGTTTCCATCTGCGTCGTGAGAATACCCCAGCAGCTTGGGCGTCAATGGCAGACCTCCGTCCAGCCGCATCCGCAAGGAGGTCTCCATGCTCCGGCTGCGGATGTGAGACTCCTCCTGAGCCATGGTGGCTTGAAACGAAAGCGCCATCTGGGAATCGTCTTTGAGGGAGAAGATACATTCGCTCTCAAAGAACACCCCGACAGGACTGGGCAGCTCCGCAAGCATACGAACCATGCTGATACAGTCCACCACATTCCGGGCAAAGCGAGACACGCTTTTGGTGATGATCATATCGATTTTCCCGCTGCGGCAATCGGCGATCATGCTGTTGAACTCGTCCCGATGAGCCAGAGAAGTCCCGCTGATCCCCTCATCCGCATAGATTTTGACCAATGTCCAGTTGGGATGATGAACAACAAAATCCTCATAGTATTTCTTTTGCAGCTCATAGGAGGAAGTCTGCTGGACATTGTCTGTGGAGACACGGGCATACACGGCGACCCGCTGCCTTATATCATTATCGTAATAGTCGATGGGCTTTTTAGCCGGAATGAATTCATAGTTCTCCGGGTCAACTTTTGTGTTGATACGCCGGCGGACCCGTTCTTTCCGTTCCGCAAGCTGTTTGCGTGTGGACTTGTCAATCATGCAGCATTTCCCTCCGGGGTTCGTCATCAGGGAGTATCTTCCAACCGGGATCTGGCAAAAAGTAGGGGTCGTGTAGATCCTCCTGGTAATAGGAAGCCAGCGTATAAATATCCTCCGAAACGAAGTAAACGCCCACTGGCTTTGGGAGTGCTGCCAAAAGGCGCGTACAGAAAGAAAGCTCGGAGAGCTTCTTCGAGATATTGCTTGCTTTCTGGGTAATGATCAGATCGACCTTTTCCTCGTAGCAGTCTTGAAGGAGCCTTGACCACTCCGGGGCGCTCTCCATATTGGGCGCAGTGCTGCCCTCGTCCACATAGAAACCGACAAACTTCCAGTTTGGGCAGAGAGCCAGTGTATCAAGAAATTGCTTTTTATGAGCTGAGAGATAGTCCTCATAGCGGGTCTGGTTGAAGTAGCGGATGTATACCGCCACACGGTAATGTGTTTTGGGAAGTGGGCGTTCCCGCTTGATTTCCTTTAACCAGGCACGATGTTCCGCTAAAAGGGTGTTTCGTTCCGTCTCCCTCTCCAGCAGGAAATCAAATGAGGGCATAACTTCCTGCTCTGACTCTCTATTTTGAACGGCCAGATCTGACATATTTGCTCCCCCTGTGTTATTTCTCTTCCAAGCCATTATATAATCTGCAGACTAATAACAAAATCGACCAGAAGTCAACACCTTGACTTCTGGTCGATAGATGAGAAAAAAAGAAGCGAGCCGGCAATTCCAGCTCGCAATTTTTCAGGTATTGTCATCCCGTCTGGCCATAGTGGATTTCAACTCACGAACAATCTTCAGGATGGAATCCAGCTCCTTGGGAGAGCAGTCGGCCAGCAGCTCGTCAAACTCGCTCTGGTATAGGCTTCTCACCTCCGGCACATCGGGCCGAAGAAGGGAATCAGCAGACACTTGCAGGGCTTCGATGATTCGGATAAAGGTTTCCAACTTCATGCTCGTCTTGCCTTTTTCGATATTGCTGACATGGGGCAGCGAGATATTGGCCTTCGCAGCAAGATCGGCCTGGCTCATCCGGCGTTTGATCCGCGCATCTCGAATACGGGAGCCGACCAGCTGGCTCTCGGTCAAATCATGTTCCGTCATCGGCTTCCCCCCTCAAATATATTCTCCAGATTATCTATTTCTAAGAGTATATCAACTTGAGGTGAAATTGATATAAGGCCGAGTTGATGATATAATCTAAACACTATAATAAGACTGCAAAATTTTTTTGGAGGTCTTATTATGAGCCTGAACTACAAAGTCATTGGAAAACACATCCGTGAAGTCCGTCAGCGCAACCACCTTTCGCAAGCGATGCTCTCTGAACTGGTGGATAAAACGCCATCTTACATCAGCTACATAGAGAGCGGGATCAAGAGCATGAGCCTTGACACCTTTGTGCTTATCGCCAATGCCTTGGGAGTATCTCCCGAACGGCTTTTGATGGAGCAAATCATCAGCACTGAACGGTGCGCCAGCGAAGAAATCGCCCTGCTCCTTTCGGATTGCAGTACCTATGAGATGCTGATTCTCCTGGATGTTATAAAATCGCTGAAAGCCTCCTTGAAAGAGCATCAAGGCAGATACGGTAAACCAGATAACTTTGATTTTACCGTCTGAACCTGAGAAAGTAATCAACCGGAAGTCACGAGCATTGACTGCCGGTCGATCTATGCCAGTAAAGGTGGATATATTTTTGGAACAGTGGATATGTTTTTGGAAAGTCCCGGATATGGGTCTTCCGAGTTGGTATAATGAGAAAAGAAAGGTGGAATGACCAATGATCTATTACACGGGTGATATCCACGGAGACCCCTATGAGGTCATACAGTTTTGCGACAGCAAGAAGCTGACAGAGCAGGATACTCTGGTTCTGCTTGGAGATGTAGGAGCGAACTACTACCGAAACCGGCGAGACACAGAGATGAAGAGAGTTCTTGCCGCCGTAAAGCCGACGATGCTCTGCATCCACGGCAACCATGAGATCCGGCCGGCCAGCATCCCTTCCTATCGGACGAAGCAGTGGAACGGCGGGACAGTCTGGGTAGAGGAAGCCTTTCCACGTCTGCTGTTTGCCATGGATGGTGAGATCTTTGATCTGGAAGGTCTCCGACACTTGGTCATCGGCGGAGCTTACAGCGTGGACAAATTCTACCGGCTGGCCAGAGGGTACGGCTGGTGGCCGGATGAGCAGCCTTCCCAGGAGATCAAGGACAAGGTTATCCAGACGCTGGATGCCTGCGGGTGGCAGGTAGATACCGTCCTCTCCCACACCTGTCCCTATCCGTATGAGCCGCGGGAAGCCTTTCTTCCGATGATCGACCAGAGTACCGTGGACGACTCTACCGAGAAATGGCTGGAGGCGATCGAGCGGAAACTCAAATACGACCACTGGTTCTGTGGACACTGGCATATTGACAAGCATATCGACCGGATGCACTTCCTCTTCCACAGCGTGGAGGCTGCGCCGCAGCTCTTGACGGGAGGGGACACATTATGACAGAGGAAGAAAGACCGGAAGCCAAGGAGCAGGAGGCGTGCTTTGCCGCAATCCGTGAGATCGTCCAGGAGATTTCCCGCCTAATGGACGCCGCATATCAGCAATACAGCCGTTTGGTAGAGCAGGTGTTGAACGGCAGGATCACTGAGGAGCGGGAGATCGAGCGAATCATGGACGGGCTTGTGGACTTCGGAGATGATCCGAGGCTCTTTGAACTGTACAAAACCCTCTGCCGCCATGCCTATTACAAATACCCCGCTCTTGTGGGAGAGCACACTGCCCTCTTCCGGCTCCAGTTTGAGGAAACGGAGGATGGGGATACGGATACTGAGGAGGTGAAAACATGAAAGCGCCAGAGATCAAGCACTACATCAACTGGCTGGGTCGGGTGGAATACCGAAACATCAACTGCTCCTTCACCTATGACGAGACATCCTATGTGGCCATCGACCGGATCTTCCGCCTTCTCCACCGGCTGGAGCCAGGCCCGGAGAACACAAGCTGGGAACTATGGCTCCGTGCGGAGCGAGGTACCATCGAAGACTTCGGCAGCTTTGAGGAACTGCGGGCGGACGGTCAGGTGGAGAACTTTGAGGAGTTTGAAACCTGGTGGCATTCCGAGTTCCCGGAGGAGGCAGCGTGGTTCCACTTTGCCGCCGGCGAGGATCAGGAGATCGGGTATCGGGCAATATTCTTGGGGCATCGGCATGTGCTGGAAGTGGATGGCCGCAGAGAACGTTCCTTCCCCAACGACATCTCCAAATTCACTGCTTGGCTGGAGGAGGCGGTACGGAACGCCGTTCAGATGGTGGAGACCGGCTCTTATCAGGAACTGGTGGAGCGGGAGCTGCCCATCTGGCATCGAACCGGAACCATCCTGCGCCGGGATCTGTGGAGGGTATTCCCTCAGTGGAAGGAGGAGTTCTTCCAGAACATCTCCCAGCAGGAGGTGGAGGAGTTTCTCACCTCGGCGGTGGGGTATCCTTTGGGAAATAACAAGCGGCTCCCATCCGTGACCGCAAACGAATTCTATCACTTCTGTGCCCTGGGCTATCGGGCTATGGGATACACCGGAACGGAGAAATCGGAAAAAGAGCAGTACGCTCTCCACGCCGATGGGCGGGACGAGGGACTGTCCAAGCTGGACGGAGATTCCTCTGAAGCCTTTGCACGGTGGCTGAAGGAGCGTCCCCGCACCGGCCACCCCTGGGAGGTATGCCGGGGCGGCAACAGCACCCACATCGACTGCTTCGTACACCAAGATGCGCATGGCTACTATCTGGTGGTGGCCGGTCTTGCGGAGACCCGGACGATTGAGGCGGTCCGTTTCTTCCTGGCGCTTCATCGGGCAGGCGTTCCCGTATGTATCCGAAACGCAGAGGAACTGAAGGCCCGCCTGACCGGAGCGGAGTCCATCGGCATCGTGCCGGAGGGAGTCTTTCCCGCCTACTGCCACGACAGGTTTCCGGGAGAGGACATCGTCGATTTTATGAATCTGCCTCGGGAACATCAGGATGAACTTGCAAAATATTGCCGATGGCAGCCGATCCCGGTTCCCAGGATGAAGAAGGAGGGTGAAACCCCATGATCTTCTTTACCTCTGACCTGCATCTCGGTCACGAAAACTGCATCCGCCTTTGCAATCGGCCCTTTTCCAGTATCGAGGAGATGGACGAAACTCTCATCGAAAACTGGAACCATAAGGTCACAGGGAAGGATACTGTCTATATCCTCGGCGACCTGATCTACCGCAGCCAAAAGCCGCCGGAGGAATACCTGCGGCGGCTGCGGGGGAAGAAACACCTCATCCTTGGGAATCATGACCGGGGATGGATCAGGAGTTGTCAGATGGAACGATTCTTTGAAAGTGTCAATAACCTATTGTATGTCGCAGACGGGAAGCGGCAGTACACACTCTGTCACTACCCCATGATGTCTTGGCCTCACATCATGCGCTGCTACATGGTCTTTGGCCACATCCACGGCAATACCGACGCGGATTACTGGCCGCTCATCCAGGGAAACGAGAGAATGCTGAATGCCGGAGTGGATGTCAATCACTTCGAGCCGGTCACCTTTGAGGAGATGGAGGCCAACAATCTTCTGTATAAAGGTCTGTCAAAATCCGGGCTTGAGGTGCAGCCGTGAGACACAAAAGAGGCTTTTATGAGGTGGCCCCTGTAGCCGGCTTCATCGCACGGCAGGACTGGACGCACATGATGGAACGAGCCGAGCGAAACGGCCTCTCTCTCCAGTCCCAAAAAGGAAGCACCGGGCTGCTGTTCTCCGTGAGAATCCTCGCTCCCATTTTGGATGGAGAGCTGCGGCATATCGTTCTGGCGGCGATCCACTACAGTCTGGGGCGGCACACCTACATGCCCAGCGTAACCGTGGAATTCACCTGCCGGAACCTGAACCGTCTGGACGAAGCTACCCGTTCCGCCGCTGTGGCAGCAATCAGCGCACATTTGAGCCGATATGGAAAACTGGAGCCATATCCCCGAGTATGGCACAGCCTGAGCCGGGTGCTCACATCTGGCAAGACCAAAGAAGTCGATAGGAGGAAGGAAAGAATGCCGATTTTACAACCTCTGGAAAGCATGGAACGCATCTCACGCCAGGCACTGGCAGATGACCTGGACACCGTGTTGGAAAGGATAAGCCGCGAGGACATTGGGCTGGTGATCACCGAGGAAGGCAAAGATGACCTGGTTCTCTGCCCAGCCTCCTGGTTTAACCTTGACTATGTGGATGACTTTTCCTGTGTCATCAACAGCGCCCTCCGTTATGCCATGCGCAGCGAAGATGAGGAGAGTGCGGCGGTCGTCCAGTATCTTCGTCGCCACTACCAGTTGTTCGATGAAAAGACGCTTTCGGTGGCTGTCGCCGATCTGGAGCGGGAACTGAACCAGCCGATAGTGACCCTCAAGCAGCCGCAGGTCTGGAAGGAGCTCCAGGAGCTGTTCCGGCAGCGGCTGGACGAGTTGCGGAAGGAATCTCCGGAAGGCGAGGAAACGCACCATGGATGAAAAGCGATATGAGCTCGTGGAGATCCAGGTGGACGCAGAGCTTCTGGGACAACTGGAAAAGATAATCGCTCCTATGGGGCTGACGCCAGAAATGTTGGCTGTGAAGTTCTTCGAGTTCTGCGTCGATCCCGCTACTCAGGAGTTGGCCATCTCCTTGCTTCTGAAATGGAAAGCCGAACAGGAAGCGGAGGGGGAGAATCTGGGAGGGGGACTTTAATGCTGTCCAAGGAAACCTTCTGCGAAGCCCTGCGAAAGATCCAAGCGCAATAGGATCGAGACGAACAGTTCAGTAAGGCGCTCACCCTGATGGGAGACGGACATTTCGTATTTGAGGGCGGAGCGCCGCTTCTTGCCGCCTTGCTGGATGTGCTGAAGGAAGCGGTCAACGACCAGTACGACTATATCAGCTGGTGGCTTTACGATGCCGCCCCGGACTATGAAGTCTGGACCGATGATGAAAAAACTAAGTGGTGCCTGAAAGAACCGGAAGCCCTGTATGATTTCATCCGGGATGAATGTCAGGGCTGAGTGGTAGCGTCTCCCCAAATTCGTTCAAGGAGGTCAAATCAGATGTCTAAGTGCTGCCTATACTGCCGGGTAGATGGAGCGTCTACGGAAAGCAACTGTCTCGCCATAAACCAGCAGCTCACCGCACTCCGAAGCCTCGCCGGCCAGCTTGGTTTTTCGATTTCCGCAGAGATGCTCCAATATGAGAGCGGCTTGGATGCAAACCGACAGAGCATTCGAACGCTGATCCGTGATGCACGACATGGAGTCTATGACCGGGTGCTGGTGATGAACGGCGACCGTCTGGCTCGTGACGCCGAAGGTTTGGCGGCGATTGGAGAAAAGTTGACCGCAGCAGGAGTCCGGGTCTATTGCCCAGATGGCGAAATTGATCTGGCCCCCGCATATTCTCATGGTTATTTCCGGGTGGCAACGATGGAACAGACCATGTGATTGGGAAAAGTTCCCGTCCCACCTCTCTTCCACGGCCAAAGAAAATGCGGTATAATAAAAGAACCACATACACCAGACCGGGAAAGTTGCTCATTCCGGCGGAAGGAGATGTTGCCATGAGTTCATTAGAGGAAAAGAAAAGTGAGCTTGAGAGGGTCCTTGGGGTATTCCAGAACTACATTGAAGGCTCTGAATTGCTCGATGTGGTCTATTCGAAAAAGTTCGGGTATGTTCTGCTTGGCCTGCCTGCGGCGGATTCCATTGATGACTCCGATGTAACACGACTGGAAGATCCCGAAACATTGGTGAAAGAGATCTATCAGAATCTTGCATACGATTTTATGGAGCAGGAAGGGCACAGCGAGGATTACACGGAAGCCACCAATCTGGAAAAGCGAGCTATGCGGGAATGGATGAAAGAGTACACGGATCAGCTGCCGGAATACAACTACCTGCTGGACGAACTCCTTGGATGATGTGTCCGATGAAGCAGGCGCTTCCCTCAGTCAATCTTTCGGCATGGATAAAGCGGACATCTTTTTTGGACGAACACTAAAATGGCCCATCACACAGAGAATCTGCCGATGCTCTGCTTAAAAAAGGGCAAAAAAATAAGGCCAATGCCTCGCAAAGCCCATGAATTCAGGGATTTCCGGGGATATCTCAATTGGTCTTACACTCCAACAGGCTGTGACAAAAAAGATGTCACAGCCTTTTTTCTTTGTTGTAACGCCAAAAAATGGCGGTTTCGACGTCCTGTTTCAAGGTCGTATTTTATAAGGTTGTCCAACCGTTTCACTGCGGTTGGGCTTTTTTGTTGCCGTTTTCCCACAGCGGTGCGCCCGCATTGTGGAAAAAATGAGCGCATTTGTAGATAAATCTCAAAAAGATTCGGTTGTTTTCAAAAAGTTTTCAATCCCGGCTGTCGGTTTTCCACACCGATAGCCGGGATTTTTGCGTTTTTTGAAGAAGAAAGCGAAAGTTTACAATTTGTTAATAATTGGGGGCGGATTGATGGCTGGGAAAAGCCCTATCTCCCCTGTTTGAGGGCAAATTCTCTGGCAGTTTTCAGTTTGTTTTCAAGTTTTCCATTTTATACCTATTTACAATAAGGAGGATTTCCACCATGAGCATCATTATCGGCATCGACCACGGTTACTACGCCATCAAAACAGCGCATTGTTCATTTCCGGCTGGACTTACCAGCTACGGAGAACACGAACCCTACACCCGCCAAGGACTCTTAGAGTTTGGCGGGT